>JAABUL010000834.1_pt1 | contig 63803 bp, 62 predicted proteins | sample 5559151 | NCBI WGS metagenome assembly JAABUL01 (sample SAMN10711876, study PRJNA513368) | rock metagenome | isolation source: Antarctica rocks | place: Antarctica: Victoria Land, Pudding Butte sud
CACACAACAGCGTCATCATGCGGTAGACTACTTCTGGCATCGGGAGGCTCCTTCAGGTGATATGGTCTCAGCACCCCTATCCTACCAAAGCCCTCCCTTTGCCCCTCGTTAGCGAAAACTAGAGTTTAAGATTTTGCAGGAGATATGCGACATGATGGACCACGAACACAGCGACGCCGCGACGCCCGTGGATATCCCATATCAGATGGGCATGGCAGTGGACGAGCACGAGACGCACGCGAGGGCGGACGCGAATGCCTCACACTACCTCGTGCCCGGCGACGCCCTCGCGTACGGCGCCAGCCTCGGCAACGCGCATTGTTGGCTCACCACACGCGGCAATGGCTCCATCCAGGATATCTTCAGCACCGACCTCGGCACGGCCATCTCCGGCGCCATCGCCGTGCGCTACGGCGGTACGGACTACGGCCTGTTGCGGGCCAGCGCCCACGGGGTGACCGTCGGTGACCGCACGGCCGACGTGCAACTCCGCCCCCTCCCCGCATACGGGAGCCCTGATCCTGGGACGATCGAGCTGCACCCCGTCTACCAACGGCGCAGCTTCGCGCTGCCGGGGGACCTGCATGTACGCGAAACGGTGTTTGTGCCCCTCGCCACAGGCGATGACCCCGCCGTCGCCTACTGCCAGGTGCAGGTTGACAATCGCGGCGCCGGCGCGCGCGCGCTCACTGTCTACGCCTTCGGTCGTCTGTGCGGCGCCCTGGGACAGGATGTCGTGGCGCGCTACGACCCGGACCTGCGTGGGTTCGTCGCCGCCAATCGCTCCCAACCCTCGGCCGTGCGGGTCTTCGGCTGTGTCGGCGCCGCCCCGATCGCGGCGTACGACACCGGCCACGACTTTGGCCGCGTCTACGACGTGCTCCATGTCCCGACACTCGACAACGAGGCAAGCGCCGAGGGAGACATCCTGGCATCGCTCCAGGTCGACCTCCAGATCGGCCCTGGGGAGACGCGCGCGCTGACCATCATCTTGGCCTTCGCCCCCACTGGTGAAGAGGACGCCATCACCACCTATCGGCACGCGCAGGACGTGGACGCGGCGTTAGCCGGCACGATCTCCAACGTGACCCGCGTCACTGGCGTCTCGCATGTGCTCACGCCGGATCGGACCATCAATGCGGGCGCGCTGTGGAGCAAGGTCAACATGCTGCGCGTGATGGCTCGTTACCCCCAGGGTCCCGCCTGCACCAACGAACCGGGCGCCTCTTCCAACGTGGTAGGCCGCGACGCTGCCTGGTTCGTCTACGGCAACGACCACTTCCGGCCCGCCTTCTCGCGCGCCCTGCTCGATACCTTCGCCGCCAAGCAGTACCCTGACGGCAAGATCCCCGAGTACTACAGCGCGCTCGATGGGCGCGTCGAGGATTATGGCCTCAACATCAACGACGACACGCCCCTCTTCATCCTGGCCGTCAATCACCACTACCGCGCCACGGGCGATACGGAATGGCTGCGCGCGGTCTATCCGGCTGTAGCCAGGGCCGCCCGCTACATTGTGACGCAGGAGGACGGGCGTGGGCTGGTGTTCTGCGCGGCCAGGGACCCGCGCGGCAACGTGTGGGCCATCGCGAGCTGGCGCAACGTGATCCCCGAGTACACGCTCAACGGCGCGGTGACTGAGATCAACGCCGAGTGCGCCGCGGCCCTGCGCGCGGCCGGCCATCTCGCCGAGAATCTGGACCTACCCGAGGCCGAGGCGCGGGAGTTCTTCGACGCGTCCGCCGCCCTGCGCACGGCCATGGATACCCACCTCATCAATCCCCAGAACGGGCTCTACTACCTCACCATCGACGCGGATGGTATCGCGCAAACGGATGTCACCGGCGACGAGATCTTCCCGGTCATGTTTCGTGTCTGCGACGACGAGACCGGCTTCCGCATCATCAGCCGGCTGAGTCATCCCGATTTCTGGACTCCCGGCGGCTTGCGCACGGTGTCGGCGGACGATGTCCGCTACGACCCCGCGCGCTTCGTCGGCCTGCTCGGGGGGGTGTGGCCGGGCCTGACCTGGTGGTATGCGTTCGCCGCCGCGCGGTACCGCCCCGACCTCATGGTCAAGGCGCTCGCGACGAGTTTCGCGCACTATGCCAGCGATCCGAAGAACAATACGACGGCGCCCGGTCAGTTCAGCGAATGGTTCGACGGCGAGAGCCTGGCCAACCGCGGCATGCGCCTCTCCCCCTGGGAACCGCCCCGGTTCCTCTGGGCCGTGGTCGAGGGCGTGTGCGGCGTGGTCCTGGGGCCTGACAAACCCCGCATCAACCCGCTGGTGCCGGCGCACTGGCGCTGGGTGGGGCTGCGTCGCCTGCCGTACCACAGTGGCGAGATCAGCTTCTTTGCCACACGCGAGCACCGGGACGACCAGGCGTCGGCGTTCGATCTCTACACCACGGCGGAGGTCGCGACCGAGCACACTCTCACGGTCTATGACGAGGACGTGACGGAGAGGGTCCGCGTACTCACTCCCACGGTCTGCCACCTGGCGTTGCGACGGCGGGGCGAGGTCGTCGTGCTGCTCGGGCGCGTCGGCGCCGACACCGGTGTCGTCCCTGGCGAGGTGGGCGACCTGTTGGCGGCCGAGACAACATACACCGTGCATCTCTACGACAGCGAGAGTTATACCTGGCGGGGCGGCGACACGGCGACGGGCGCCGCGCTCAGCACATTCGCGGTCTCCCTCGAAGGGGGCGGGTTCAAGGTCCTCAAGTTAAGTGAGGTCTGAGGGTATTCGGCGGACGCTTGGGACCGTAACGTGGCCGTTGTTCTCTTAGGCGTATCTTGTACACCGTCGCGGGAAAGCCCGAGCCGGGCGGTTGCTGGATCACGTAGACGTTGCCGCTCCCGTCGACGGCGAGATCGTAGGTATTAACCTTTGGTGCTAGTTGGAGAGCCTCTCTAATGTCTTTGATGCGGTGTAAGTGGCCGTAGTGCCTCTTTATTGCGTCAAATGGTGCGTATACGGCCGAGTCACGGTCGTCGGAGCCCATTCGATAGCGTGCCCTGCCCTCTCGTTAGGAATATGTGCATCAAATATTAGATAAAAGCAATAAGGACGCGAACAAAATGGCGGTTTCAACTAGCACCAGAGGCAGTAGGATGAACTACAATCCGCGAGGAAGATGTCGCCACTACTGTCCACCCCGACCCCGTTGGGGTTGACCGTCCCATTGTTGCTGATGACAGTCCCGGTCACGGACGCGGCGTGCGCGTGCCATACGTCAGGCAAGACGGGGTGGGAAGGAGTGCTGCCGTGAGCATATAGCGCATCGAAACGGGGCAATGTTTACATGCGCAGCGCATCTGTCCGTTCCTATCCCGCGCTATCGGCTAACCTGAATAGACACGCGGCCATGTGAGCGTGACTACATCCTGTGGCGCTCTGGCCGTCAATCGGCTCGCCGAGGGAGAGCGGCTGATGCGCGAGGACCACCAAGCCAATGCCCAATTAGACGTGGTCGACATGCGCGTCGAAGACGTGAACAGCGATCGTGTCGAAGACGCGGACAGCGCTCTCGCCTTTGGCGAGAGCGACGATCACGCTGACGACGCGGTCAGTGATCGCACCGAAGATCCGGCCTGGCGCTTGACGGCGTTGGTTCTACCCATCGGGGCTGGGGCCTCGGCGCTGCTCACAGCGGCTCAGACGGTCGCCGGCGGGCTCACCGGCGCGCTCGGCTATCCCGCCGCGCTGGCGTTCGCCCTCCTCGCGGCCCTGCTCACGCGCGACGCCCGTCGCCGCGCGGTCGGTGGCCGTTGGACGCGCGACGAGGTCTACGAATACGCCCTTCCGCTCGGCGTCCTGCTCGTGGCGCTGGTCCTACTCGCCCACGGCGCCGACGTCATCGTGCTGGCCCCCGCGCTGCTCGCCCTGCTGCCCGTCGCCTGGGAGTTCGCCGTCGCGCCGCAGACTGAGCGTCTGTCGCGGCTGTTCCCGCACGCGCTGCCCGTTCTCAACGCGTCGGATGCCACACCTGAGGAGCACGACGACGCCGATGCCCGCGTTGAAGCCATCGTGCGCGATGTCCTCGACGGCCTCCCGCCCGACATCGCCGCGCGGCTGGAGCCATGGAACGTCGACGTGCAGGACAGCTTTCCATCGCCCACGCCCGGCCGCATCGTCTACGGCTGCTGCTTCACCGACGCCCATGTGATCGCGATCTATCGACGTCCGCACCTGCGCGACGCGGGACGCGGCGAGGCGCTACACGCGGCGGTCACCTACACCACGCTGCACGAAATCGCCCACGCCCTGGGCCTCGATGAGATCGGCGTGCGCCGCCTCGGCTGGCTCGTCGATCGCCGGCCCGACCCCGAAGCGATTCAGGAAGCGGAGCCGCCGGAACAGGCGTCGGTCCGGTAGCCGTAGATACTAGCCTGACCTTAAAAGGTCTGTCTGGATGCGACACATATGTGGCCCTACGCGACATGCGCAATCGGCGCCGCTGGCCTTTTAAGGCCCGGTTCCTGCCATGACCTTTTAAGGTCAGGCCTACGGCGCCATGATCATAAAGCTGTGCGCGCACGAGAGCGTCCGCTATACCAATGAGCGCCGCGCATAGTAGCCGCGCATAGTGTAGGAGGAGGCAACATGGCAGACGCGTTAACGGTCAAACAACTGCGCGAGAAGTTGGCGGGCTACGGCGGCGAGGGGGAACTGGATAACCTGCCGGTCTACGTGCGAATCCACGACGTCGGCGCAGGGGGCTTCAACTACGCGCCCGTGACCGACCTCAATGTGACGGATGTCCCGCCCTACGGGGATAGCGCCGATGTGGATGTCCTCAACGCCCTCGACCCGACCACCGCCGATGAGATCCCCGCCGTTGTCATCAACCCTTACGACTGACTGAGATTAGCGCGACTGGTAGATGACATTTTGGTCGAGTTCGAACAGCATGGCTATCCACTCCCCTTCGATGCAGCCGAGCGAGTAGGTGAGTTGGAGCAGCAGATCAACGTGCGCGTGGCGCGGCTCTACGGGCTGACGGACGCGGAGGTGGCGACTATCGAGGGACCGCGAGCAAGCGCCACGGAGGGTGAGGGCAAGGAGGTAACGGCATGAGCAACTACAACGTTTCTTACAGCAGGGCGAGGTTCCGGGAAACGCGGAATCGTATCCAGCTTACCGTGGGAACAATGGGTCTTCCTGGTAGTCCGTGAACACGTCGTGATCGCTATTGCTCACGGAGGCTATGCGCGACAGCAATGACTGCATAGATGGGCCAGTGACTTCAAGCGTGTACTCCACCTGTTCAGCATCGCATGTATCGGGGGTTACTTGTGGGGGAGAATCGTGCTGGAAAATCACCCGCATCTCCTGCTCGCTCATGTCCACTATATCCTCCTACAAGCTCGTGTTGGCGTGTAGCGTTACACCACATCTTACGCTGTTTTACTCACGCATGGGAGTACATAGATAACATGGGATAACATGGTTTGATGATGGGACGTTTGGCAAAGCGTTCAAACTGCGTTAGAGTGGTAACTAGTAACAAATGGGCGAAAACGGACAGCAGAGGGACGTGGGGCGATGAGCGTTGCACCGCATATAGAGCACGAGCCGTGGGTCGAACGCCTGTATCTGCCGTCGTACCTGCAAACGGACGTGGCGCGCTACGTCGGGGTGACGCGCCGGACCCTGGCGCGCTGGCGTGAGCTCTTTAAGTTGCCGGATCATGGGCCGGTACACGGCACTAACCCGGCCGTGCCCTCCTTTGCCGAACTAATCACGATCGCGTTTATTGCCGCTTTCCGGCGGCATGGCGTCACCCTCGACGACGTGCATCGGATGCACGATACCCTGCGGAGCGCCCTCTCAGATGAGTACCCATTCACGCTGCTGGCGTTTAAAACGCGCGCGCCGCTCGTGCTCGACCAGCTAGGGATTGACAACATCTCGGACCTTGGGGTTGTCGCGCGGCACGGCCACTATGGCTGGGCCGAGTCCATCCTAGCCGAGTTCGCGCGGTTCGACTACGACCACGGTCTCGCCTTACGCTGGTATCCGCGCGGTCGGGACAGTTCTATCGTCATCGACGCGCGCATAGCTTTTGGCGGCCCAACCATCAACGGCGCCGGTATCCTGACCTACATCCTCAAACAGCGATACGTGGCGGGGGAAACGCTGGAAGAGACGGCGGAGGACTTCGGCATCTCCGTGGATCAACTCCAAGAGGCGCTGCGCTTTGAGTCGGTCCATCCCCAGGCGACGTGAGATATTTCTGTGACCGTAGCCTTGGCCGTCGCATCCCACGCGAACTACGGGTGCGCGGCATCGACGCTGTCGCCCACGATGACTTCTTCGCCCAGAACGAGCCCGACGAAGGGTGGCTTGCCAGCGTCGGGCAGCGCGGTTGGATAGTTCTCACGAAAGATGACTACATTCGCTACAGGGCTGCTGAAAGACAAGCGATGCTGCTTTACAACGTCGGTTGTTTTGTGCTCATGCGCCGTAACGACACGAGCGAACAGTTGCTGGTGACGTTAGCGGCCGCGTGGGACAAGATTGAGGGCACTATCACGTCCGACGTCAGGCCTTTTCTCTACGCCATCTACAAAGACGGATCAATCTATAAGAGGGACCTACCAAAGCTATGAATATCTTGCACGCGCACACCAACCCATCTTTGGTCGAGCGCTTGACGACGATGCTGGACAGCTCGGTGCGCGCCGACATCGCCGTGGGCTACCTCTTTATGTCGGGCTTCAACGCCCTGGCGCCGCAACTGGAGCGGCTGGACAAGGTGCGCGTGCTGGTTGGCCGCACCGATAGGGCCACGCTCGACGAGGTCGCCAGCGGGCTGCAACAGGCTGAGGCGCTGCAGGCGCGCGTGGACGGCGACGGGTTGGTACAACGCAGTGCGCGTTCCGCTATCGGCGTGGGGGCCACGCGCACGATCGGCGAGGGCGTGGCCCGCCTGCCACAGGACGCCGCGTCGGAGCAGGGCGTGGCCTGTCTGCGCGATCTGATCGCCGCCGGCCGCCTGGAGATCAAGACCTATCCCAAGGGTATGCTGCACGCCAAGGCCTACCTGTGCTGGTACCGCGACCACGCGGAGCCCGGCGCGGCTATCGTCGGCTCCTCCAACTTCACGCTGGCCGGCTTCACCGGCAACACTGAACTCAACGTGCGCGTCACCGGCGACGCCGAAATGGCCGAGCTCGGCCGCTGGTTCGACAGCCTGTGGGCCGATGCGGTCGACGTTACCGACGCGGTGAAGGTCGAGCTGGAGCGCTCGTGGGCGCTCGCCGCGACGCCGCCGTACCACGTCTATCTGAAGGCGCTCTACGAACTCTACCGCGACGAGCTTGGCGCGCCTGAACTGCAAGCGAAGAAAAGGGGCGCGCCCGAGTTGGCCGACTTCCAGCTCGACGCGGTGCGCCGCGCGCTGCGTATGGTCGAGGCGCACGGCGGCTGCTATGTCGGCGATGTGGTCGGCCTCGGCAAGACCTACATCGGGGCCGAGCTCGCGCGGCAGCTACAGTTCGACGAGCCGCCGGGCCGCTACCCGTTGATCATCTGCCCGGCGGGACTCAAGCCGATGTGGGAGGCGGTCAGCGAGCGCTTCGGCCTCGGCGCGGCGGTCGTCTCGATGTCCGCCATCGTCCCCCCCGCCGGCGCGTCGTACGACGCGGAGAGCGAGACGTATGTCGCCGGGGACGACGCCGAACCGGTGAGCGGCATCGACCTGACCGCGACGTACCCCAACAGGGGCGTCGTGCTCGTCGACGAGGCGCACAACTTCCGCACGCCAGGCACGCGCCGCTACCGCGCGCTGTTCGACTACCTATGGGGCGGCGAGCACAAAACAATCCTGCTCAGCGCCACGCCGCAGAACCTGGGTCCGTCCGACATCTACCAGCAGTTGCGTCTGTTTCTGGACGACCTCGAACGATCGAGCAGGTGCTTAATCCCGTCTTCCTGCGCCGCCGGCGCAAGGATATCAAGGAACTCTACGGCGATGACATCATGGTGGCGGGCAAGAAGGTGCAGTTCCCGACGCCGGCGCTGGATAACCTCACCTACCGGCTCGACAAGGTCTACGCCAAAGCGGGCTCGCTCGACGACATCCAGCAGAGCCTCAAGCGCCACCACGGCGCGCGCTACCTCGCGGTGGAGTACCTTCAGCCCGCCGCGCGCGAGAAGGAGCAATACCGCGACCTGCTACGCGCGCGCAACCGGGTGGCGCGCCTGATGCGCCACCTCCTCTTCAAGCGGCTGGAGTCGAGCGTCGAGGCGTTCCGCGCGACCCTGGGCGTGCTCGTGCGCAGCAACGCCAACTTCCGCGCCGCCCTGGAGGCCGGCTACGTCCCCATCGGCCAGACGGCCGCGACGATGCTGGCGGGGACACAGTTCAACGCCGACGACCTACTCCATCGACTCGACGCCGAGGAGGGGCGGCGTAAAGCGACGGGCGCGCAGAAATCGACATTGCTACACCCGGCCGCCGACTTCGACACGGCGCGCTGGCTCGCCGACCTCGACCGGGACCACGCCATCCTAGCGGAGTTGCAGCGGGCGGTCGCGCGCATAGCGCCCGACGACGACGACAAGCTGCGGCGCCTGCGCCGGTTCCTGGACCAGCCCAAGGTCGCGGGGGGCAAGGTGCTCATCTTCTCCGAGGCCGAGGCCACGGTCGCCTACCTGTACGAGCAGCTGAACCCAGGCGGGACCGACCCGACCATCGCTATGCTCAGCGGCTCCAACCGCGACGCCCTCCAGAGCACGGTCAGGCGCTTCGCCCCGCGCGCCAACGGCGGCGCCGGGCATCTACCCGGTCCCGAGGTGCGTGTGTTGATCGCCACCGACGTGATCAGCGAGGGGCAGAACCTACAGGACTGCAACCGCGTCCTCAACTATGACCTGCACTGGAACCCCGTGCGCTTGATTCAGCGCTTCGGCCGCGTGGACCGCATCGGCACGACGCACGAGACGATCTACCTGCACAACGCCTGGCCCGATACCGCCGTGGACGCCGAACTCGCGCTGACCGCGCGGCTACACAACCGCATCCAGGCGTTCCACGACTTCATCGGGCTCGACACGCAACTGTTGAGCGACAGCGAACGGGTCAATCCGGCGGCGATGTACCGTATCTATGAGCAGAAGCGCTTGCCTGAGGAGGGCGAGGACGCGCTCGACGAGGTCGCGGCGCACCAGCGGGGCATCGCGCTGCTCCAGAACATTCAACAGCAAGACCCCGCGCTGTGGCACGCTATCACGGAGTTGCCGGACGGCATCCGTGCGGCGCTGGCGGCGCCCGAACCGCCGACGGTTGAGCAGACCCTGATCGACTTCCAGCTCTCCTTCGAGCGCCCGGCCCAACTGCCGCTGACGATCCCGATACAGGAAGTAGGCGTACGTTCGCCACTCGAGGCGCCGGGCCGCGACGAGACGGTGGCGCTCCTGAAAGAGGGGGGGGCCGCCCGCTCGCCTACGCGGTCGGGTCCGACCTACAGCCGCGCCCACTCACGCCCAGCCAGCTGCTGGCGGCGATGGAGTGCGCGCCCGCTACCCCGCCGCGTCCGCTGCCCGCTGACACCAACGAGCGCGTCATGGCCGCCTACGCGGCGGCGCGCCACGACGCGGCCACGCGCATTGGGCGCATCCGGCGGCCCAGTACCGACACGCGGCTGCGCCGTTACCTCGCGCGAGATCAAGCTGCTGCGTGAGGCGGCCGGGACCGACCCCGAAGAGTTGAAGCGCGCCGACGCGCTCCAGCAGATTTTCCTGGGACACCTACCGGCGAGCGTCCTGGCCGAACTCAACGCGGCGCGCCGCATGGAAACGACCGGACCCGCGTTCGCACGCCGCCTGGAAGCCATCCGCGAACGCTACCGCCTCAACCCGCCCCAGGGCTCGTGAATTATCCGTGCTGCCAAGGCTCCCGGCGTGGTGTAGGGGCGTATGGCATACGCCCGTGGTCTCGAACGCACGGACGTATGCCATACGCCCCTACAATAATTCACGAGCCCTGCAACCCGCCCCAATCGAACGGCGGACAATCCACCGAGGTAGAGGTCATGCGCATCGTCTGTAGCGACGGTCTGGTGTAGCGCCTGGCGCCCAACTATAATCACTATCCGGTCACCGCGCCCTCGACTTTGCCGGCGTCCGCGTCTGTAGGTGAGCGTTTGCGTGGGTCGTTAGGTGGGCGCCACAGGGTTTTAGGTGTGGCGCGAAGGCTCCATGGGATGCACACTAGAGGACAAGGGCGCCGCATTGGCGTCCACTGACGAGAGTCTATCTGGAGGTAAAGGATCATGGCGGATATCGAATACACGGGCGCCGCGCTCGTCGTACATGTCAAGGGGTGGGACAAGGTCTGGGCGCTCAAGAGCGAGCTCTCGATCCCCATCCACCACGTCGTTAGGGCTGAACCGGCCGGCGACGAGGCGCGCCAATGGTGGAAGGGGTGGCGGATGCCCGGAACCAGCGTCCCCGGCGTCATCACGGCCGGCACGTTCCTCAAAAACGGCGCGCGAGTCTTCTGGGACGTGCATGACGCGGACCGCGCCATTGCTATCCACCTGCGCGACGACCAGTACAACGAACTCATCGTCGAGGTGGACGACCCCACCGCTACTATAAGCATCATCAATCGGGTGGTCGCTCAGCAACAGTAGCTGTGTGTCCCGCGAGTAGTCCTTCTCCTCCATGTAGCGCAGGGCGTCGAGGAGACGATTATCGTACGAGTGCTATTGTAGTAGTATGCTGGGGAAAGCCTGTGCGCGAGACTGGAGCCGTGGATGCGCAAGCTAACGTAGTAGTTAAGGAGAGTGACATGGTCGGTACGGATGTGGAAACACAACCACAGGAAGCAGCCCAATTGACACCTCAGGAGAGCGCTGAGAGGATGAGGCGTCTGTTCGCCGAATGGATAGCGGACGAAACTGGATACGACGAGGAGACGTGGCCCCAACTCAAGAAACGACTCGATGAGGATCGTCTATCGGATCGCAAGCTGTTTTTATAGAGTCTGAAAGGAGACAGGATCATGGCTAGCCTGGAAAGCGTTGCTCCAGTTCATCGTCAGGAGCAGGAAGCGTACATCGATACATACGCGGAGCTTGTGCGCCCATTCGATTTTGTGAAGGCCGTCTATGCGGACCACTCCGATGATTTGACTATCTATACTGTGTACCAAGGTGTTCTCGACCGGATCGATGATGAACTGTACAACGCCTACGGCACGGTGATCGATCGATTTCCTGGCGTGGCGGTGAACTTTCGCTTGCTTGATGGCACGAGAGCGGATGACTACACGTTACCTTACTCAGCCCGTTTAGTCTTCGAGCGTCAGTAGCGTATGCCTACAGCAACGCAGCATATCGCCCAGGCGGCGCACAACGAGGCTGTGTCACTCGCGGTTGAGGCCGATTACGCGGATTGGGCCGTAACCGCGTTATTCTATGCGGCGCTGCACTATGTCGAAGCCTATTTCTACGTGCACGCCGCGAGGCAGCATGCCCCGCCGCATTATACCAATCACTCTTTGCGCGGTCCGGCCGTGCGCATTCGCATCCCGCGCATGTATAAACACTACCAGAGGCTGTTCGACCGTAGTATCCAGGCCCGGTACGACTGCGTCGCTTTCGCGCAATCCAATGTACAGCATCTGCGGCAAAACGATCTCGAGCCCTTAAAACGGTACATTCAGCAGAATATACCGGCCGCGCTATGATGGAGCGGTGATTGAGGGTGGGCGCGAGATTCGTTCCTATGACTGACTACTAATTACTTTTAGGGGATAGCATGACCGATTTGCCTCACACAGCACAGGGCCGGCCGGAGGCGACGCCGGAGCGGCTGCGGCAGGGCGCGCGCAACGCCGCGGCTTGTCTGGACATACGCGCGGGCGACCGCGTGTTCATCATCGCTGACGCGGCGCGGGCCGACCTGGCGGCGTTGGTGGCGTACGCCTGCGAGGAGCGCGGCGGCGCCACGACGATGCGCGAATTGGAGCAGTACGGGCCGCGCCCCCTGACCACGTTCCCCGACGCGTTGCGCGCGGACATCGTGGCCGCTAACCCGACCGCGACCTACTACATCGCCACCGCGCAGCCGGGTGAACTAGGGCTGCGCCAGCCGCTGCTGCCGTTCCTGGCGCAGGAGCTTAAGGTGCGCCACGGCCATATGATCGGGATCACGCCTGACGTGATGGCCGACGCGATGTGCGCCGACTACGACCGCGTCTACGCGCGCACGATGCAGGTCTATGACATTGTGAAGGACGCCAGGACGATCCATGTCACCTCAGCCAAGGGCAGCGACGTGACGGCGACGTTCCGCCCCGACTGGCGCTGGATACCGTGCCACGGACGCTACGACCAACAGGGGATGTGGGGCAACCTGCCCGAGGGCGAAACGTTTACCGCGCCGGCTACGCTGGATGGGGTCATCAAAGCCGATGTGCTCGGCGACTACTTCAGCGCCAAGTACGGCGTGCTGCGCGAGCCCGTCACGTTCGTGGTCGCGGGCGGCGTGATCCAGTCGATCGAGGCGTCCGACGCGGCGTTGGCCGAGGAACTGCGCCGCCATTTCTGGGACGCCCACAACGGGCGGCGCACCGGCGAGTACGCCATCGGCACGCTGGAAGGGTTGAGCGGACTGTCCGGCAACCTGTTGCAGGACGAGAAGGCGCCGGGCCTGCACGTCGCGTTCGGCAACCCCTACCCACAATTCACGGGAGCCGACTGGGATTCGCCGGTACACGTCGACGTGGTTGTCTCAGGTTGTACGATCGAAGTGGACGGGCGCACGATCATGCGGGACGGGCGGTTCGTCATCTAGTGGCGAGTGACGAGTGGCGAGTGGCGAGAACTGATCACTCGCCACTCGTCACTCGCCACTCGCCACTATGGCAGAATGGCGACGCCGCGCGTGCGCGTGGCGGTGACGCCGTAGAGCGTAGCCGTGGTGATGACGCTGGCTCCCGTCGCCTTCTTTACTTTATAAGTGACGCGCAGGCGAGCGGTGTACGTCCCGTGGCGGTCAACCATGCCGCGGACGGCGGTGTGGTAGAGCACGACCGTGCGCGTGGTGTGGACGGTCTTCTTACCCTTCCCAATGGTCACCGTGCGCCGTACGGTGACCTGCAGCGTGGCGGTGACATGCGCTCCGCGCGCGGTGTGCAAGAAGACCGTGAGGACACGGCCGGTACGCACCGCATGGTCCCCAGTGACGGTGAGCGCGGGCGGACGCTGCTGAATTGTAACCGTGAGGGCGCCCGTGGCGCGCCCGCAGATCTGGTAGCCCGTGACGGTGAGGCGGGCCCGGACCGGTGACGCCGGCTTGTAGGTGACGCGGAGGCGGCCGGTGAAGAGGCCCCTGGCATTGGACGCGCCGCCGGTCGTGGATTGATAGACCAGCACAGTACGCAGGATGCGGTGGCGTTTCTTCCCCGAGCCCACGTAGAACGCCCGTCGCGTCGTGACCTGCAACGTGGCGGTGACGCGCGTCGCCGGCCTGGTGCGTGCGGTGAAAATCAGCAAGTCGCCGCTGCTGACGACGCCGTGCGAACCACCACTTAGGGCGAGCGGCAGGGTGGACGCGCTGGAGCACGGCGCGTGTGGAGGCGGCGCGACGACGCGGGTTGGCACGGTGAGCGGGACGGTCGGCGTGATCGTCGCGGCTGTTGTTACCGTGGCGGTCGGCGTGATCGTCGGGATGGGGGTCGCGGTCGCGGTCGCGGTCGCTGGAATCGGGGTGGAGGCCGGGGGGGCCGGCGTGCTCGGCGCGGCCCCGCTTGGCGGAGCGGGTGGGATCGGGTTATTGCCGAATTTCGCCACGAACGCATCGTACGCGCCGCCGTTGAAGGAGCCCTGGAAGGGGGCGACGGTGGGGAAGTTAGTCGACGTCGTTTGGCCGGCGACGTAGGTGTTGCCGCCGGCGTCAACGGCGACGGCCCGCGCGATGTCGCTGCCGGAACCGCCGAGGTAGGTGCTGTAGACGAAGCCGTTGCCGGCCGGGGCTAGAGCGGCCACAAAGGCGTCATCGGCTCCGCCCAGCGCGTTCTGCGCGGCGTTGGTGGTGGGGAAGTTAGGCGAGTTGGTCTGGCCGGCGACGATGGCGTCGCCGCTGCTGTCGACGGCGATACCGTACCCCGTGTCGCCGCCGGCGCCGCCGAGGTAGGTGCTATACGTCAGAGCGGAGCCGTCGGGCGCCAACTTGCTGACAAAGGCGTCACCGGCGCCGCCGGAGACGCCCTGCAAGGGGGCGGCGGTGGGGAAATTGGCGGAGTTCGCGGCGCCGGTGACGTAGGCGGCGCCAGCGCTATCGACAGCGATACCATTGCCTGCGCTGTCAGAGCCGCCGAGGTAGGTGCTGTAGGCCAGACCGTTGCCCGCCGCGTTGATCTTGCTGACGAAGGCGGTTCCGACCGTGCCCTGATACGTCCTTTGGAACGCGCCCCCTGTGGTCGGGAAGTTGGAGGAGTCGGTGACGCCCGTGACGTAGGCGTTACCGGACGCGTCGACGGCGATGGCATTGGCCTGATCGTTGTCGCCGGAGCCGCCGAGGTAGGTGCTGTAGGCCAGACCGTTGCCCGCCGCGTTGATCTTGCTGACGAAGGCGGTGGTCGCGCCGTTGAAGCTTGATTGGAGGGGCGAGGCCAGCGGGAAGTCAGAGGAGTCGGTGTAACCCACGACGTAGGCGTTACCGGACGCGTCGACGGCGATGCCTTGGCCCACGTCGAAAATACCGCCGCCGAGGTAGGTGCTGTAGACCAGACCATTGCCCGCCGGGTTCAGCTTGGCGACGAAAGCGTTGCCGCCCAGGCCATTGAGGCTGCCCTGCAAGGCGTTGGCGGTGGGAAAGTCGCCCGAACTGGTAGAGCCAGTGACGTAGGCGGAGCCAGCGCTGTCGACGGCGATAGCCAGGCCGAAGTCGTCGTCGCTGCCGCCGAGGTAGGTGCTATAGACCAGGCCATTACCGGCCGAGTTCAGCTTGGCGACGAAGGCGTCGTCGGCCCCGCCGCCGAAAGACCCGCGCGCGGCGTTGGCGAGCGGGAAGTTGGCGGAGTTGGTATAGCCCACCACGTAGGCCGAGCCGCTGCGATCGACGGCAATGCCATAGCCATAGTCGTCGCCATTGCCGCCAAGGTACGTACTATAGCTGAGGGCGGGGTCGACGACGAGGGGAGCGCGGTGGTCGTAGGCGCCCAGGCGCACGCCGACGGTATGGGCGTCGAGCAGCGCATAGCGCGCGGCGACGAGGCGGCGGGACGCGCCGGCGCCCTGGTAGACGACGGGGGCGCGCTGGCGCAGCGTCCCGCCGGGCACGGATATCAGTAGATCGCCGGAGCGGTCTAGCCTGAGCGCCGCGCCCGTCCCACTCGATCCCGTGGCGAGACGCAGGCGCAGGGCGCGCGGATCGGCGCCGGGGGCAAGGACGAAGTCATATTCAAGTTGGCCGGCGTGCCCGTAGTAGACAAGGTCCGTGCCGGGGTAGACGTCACGGTAGGCGACGCGGGCGTAGGTGGGCAGGCCAGTCTGCCAATGGCGTGGATCGCGGCCGTGAAGATAGGATACGGCACCGGGCAGTTGGCCCTGTGGGATAAGGGTGGGGTGAGCAGTGGCGCCGGGGAAAGTCAGGCGCAGGACGCCCTCACTCCCTTGCCCCCTCTCCCTAGCCGCGGGAGAGGGGGAGGCGCCCTTCGTATAGACGCCACGCCAGGCAAGGCGCTCCCCTCGCCCCTTGAGGGAGAGGGGCTGGGGGTGAGGGGTAGATAGGCTAAGGACGGCGCCGCTGTCGGTGAGGAAGAGCGTGTAGCCGTGGCCGCGGGCGAGGTAGCGCACGCGCGGGTCGGTCTGCCCCCGATTCGGCTCGAAGCTCAAGGGGAGGGTGGGATAGGCCCGCGCCATCGCGCGGCTGGCCGCCCCCCGTGTAGCCGCGGCGCTACGTGCGACGGGTAAACCCGATGATGCGCCTTGGGCTTGGGCGCCGCCCGCCACGGGGAGGAGGGCAACGCCCAGAACAAGGGACGAGATAAGGGCGATGGGACGGCGATAGGCCGTGGTCGTACGGTCCGAGGCCATAGGGCCGCTCATGGTATGCTCCTCTCGATAGTCGCCGGTCAAGCCGTGTGGTCCCGGCGCGTTCCACCCTACCATCGTTGCAGGTGCGACGGATTTACGCAAGGGGTGAGGCGAGTGGCGAGTGGCAAGTGGCGAGTGACGAGTGGCGAGTGGCGAGTGGCGAGTGGCGCGCGGAGTGCTTAACCGGCGGTGTCGCGCGAGAACAGGTAGCCGCCCTCGACGGTGCGGATCGGCCGCGGGGCGCCGGGCAGGCGCGCGATCTTCGCGCGCAGGTGATAGATGTGCGTCTTGACGACCCCGGCCAGGCTCTCGGTCGTGGGTTTCCTGGTCCCGGCCATGATCCGCGCGGAGGAGAGCGCCTGCCCTTCATGTCGCACGAGTAGGGAGAGAATGCGGCTCTCCGTCGGCGTGAGGTCGATGCGCGCCGTGGGGCCGGCGATGCAGTTCGTCGCGGGGTCGAAGATAGCGTCATACAGCGCGAAGGTCTCGTGCGGGGGTGTGACCGGCGCGGAGGTCGTATCAGTTTGTACACGGCGCAGGATGGCCTGGACACGCGTGACAAGGACGGCGGTGTTGAAGGGTTTGACGACGTAGTCGTCGGCGCCCATAGCGAAGCCGGCCATGATATCCGCGTCGGCGTCGCGCGCGGTGAGCAGGACGACGGGGACGCGCGAGAAGGCGCGCAGGGAGGCGAGCACCGCGAGGCCATTGCCGCCGGGGAGGTCGCCGTCGAGGAGAACGAGGGCGGGGCGCCACGCGCGGACGGCCTGGAGCGCGGCGCGGCCGGTTGGCGCGGCCAGGACGGTGAAGTCTTCGCGCTCCAGGGCGAAGCGTAGGAGGTCGCCGTGGTAGGGGTCGTCGACGACGAGGAGGATCGTGGCCATCGGCGGCGCCTCCATAAGCAGCCCTGTTCGCGCGCGCCACGCTTTGACGGGACTATCGAGCTTATCGGGGCTATCGGGACCATGGGGTAGGACATCGCGGGCCGAACAGCCCGCGTCCCAACGCGTTGGGCATGGCGTGGGCGGAGCGGCCGCCCGTCCGGCGAGGTCGGGGCGCGGCGCGCCTACGAGGGGATGTGGGTGAGCCCATTGTCGCATCGTCATCGTCATCGCCGGTATCCGCCTTTCGGGGAAGCCCCCTGTCTCATGTCCCATGTCCCATGTGTCCGTCGTTGTCCTCTTGTTCTCTATTGTGGGGGATGCGCGCGACGGAAACCACGAACACTCACGCAGTTAACCCACGCAATTACGGCGACGCCGCATCATGGGCGCGCCCTGCGATTGTGATCGTGGACCTGCGACTGACGTCGCATGGCAAACGACGGACACTGACGTGTCTCTAGGTGTGGCGCCCCGCGCGACTTTAGTCGCCCTGGTTTGCCATGCGACGTCAGTCGCAGGCCCGGTTCTACATAGTGATGATGCGTACGACGACACGCTGCAGGTGGTACGATAAGAGACATAGTGGGCGGAGGGCGATGGCCGGGCGGAGGCGACGGTGGGGGCGATGGCAGCGGTGGAGATAGCGGGCTTCGGGGCGTTGCTCAAGGGGTATCGCGTCGCGGCAGGCTTGACGCAGGAGGAGTTGGCCGAGCGGGCGGCGCTCTCGCCACGCGCGATCAGCGACCTGAAGCGCGGGGCGCGCCAGGCACCGCAGGAGGCGACGCTGCGCCAACTGGCCGGCGCGTTGCAACTGACGGAGGGACAAAGGTCGGCGCTGGAGGCGTCCGTAGTGCGGCGACGCCAGCCGCGCGCGGGCGCGTCCGCCACGCTCGCGCCGCCGCCCGCCTGTGCGCTCCCCCTGCCGCTGACGTCGTTGGTGGGGCGTGAGCACGAGGTCGCGGCGGCGGCGGCGCTGCTGGACCGGGACGACGTGCGGTTGCTGACCCTGACGGGGCCGGGCGGCGTGGGCAAGACGCGTCTGGCGCTGCGCGTGGCCGCGGAGGCCGCCGCCGCCTACCCCGACGGCGTGGCCTTCGTGGCGCTGGCGCCCGTCACCGCCACGGGGCTGGTTGCCGCGACGATCGCGGGGGCGTTGGGCGCGCGGGCGGGCGGCGGGCAATCGGTCGAGGAGAGCGTCACGGTCTACCTGCGCGACAAACGGCTCTTGCTGGTGCTGGACAACTTCGAGCAGGTGGTCGACGCGTCCGAATTTGTGGCCGCCGTGCTACGGACCTGCCAGGGAGTCAGCGTGCTGGTGACGAGCCGCGTCGCGCTGCGCGTGCAGGGGGAGCAGGAGTTCCTCGTGCCGCCGTTGGCGCTGCCGGACCCGGCGCGGCTGCCGGACGCGGCGGCGCTGGGGCAGGTGGCGGCGGTGCGGCTGTTCGTGGAGCGAGCGCGCCGGGTGCGGCCGGCCTTCGACCTGACGGAGGAGACGGCCGCGGCGGTCGCGGGGATCTGCCTGCGGCTCGATGGGCTGCCGCTGGCGCTCGAACTGGCGGCGGCGCGGGTCAAAGTGTTGTCGCCCGTGGCGCTGCTGGCGCGGTTGAACCGGCCGGCTGGTCAGACCTCACTACAGGTGCTGACGGGCGGGGCGCGCGACCTGCCGGCGCGACAACGGACGATGCGCGACACGATTGGCTGGAGCTACGACTTGCTCGACGCCGATGAGCGGTGGCTGTTCCGGCGGCTGGCGGTGTTTGTGGGGGGCTGGACGCTGGAGGCGGTCGAGGAGGTCTGCGGCGGGGATGGCCTGGAGATCGACGTCCTGGATGGCCTGTCGTCGTTGATCGACAAGAGCCTGGCGTGGTGGGCGCGGGAGGAGAGGATAGCCGACGACCAGGCGCCAGGTGAGCCACGCTATGCGATGCTGGAAACGATCCGCGAGTACGCGCTGGAGCTGTTGGTCGAGAGTGGCGAGGCGGCGCGCGCGCGCGCGCGGCACGCGGCCTACTACGTCCGCGTGGCCGCGGAGGCGGAGCCGCGCCTGCTCGGACCCGATCAGGCGTCCTGGCTGGAGCGGTTGGCGTGGGAGGTGGACAACCTGCGGGCGGCGCTGCGCTGGGCACGGGAGAGCGGCGACAGTGCGCTGGAGTTGGACCTGGCGTCCCGGTTGGGCCAGTTCTGGCTCATGCGCGACCATTATGACGAAGGCCGGGCTTGGCTAGAGGGCGCGCTGGCGGCGGCCACCGGCAAGGAGGATAGCGCGCTGGGGCATGCGGCGGCGGCCGCGCGCTTGCGCGCCGCCAAAGCCGGGGGCGCGTTGGCGATGCGTCAGGGTGACTACGCCGCGGCGGCTGCGCTGTTCGAGCAGGCTCTGCGCGTGGCGCGTAAACTTGGTGACGCGGACGCTATCGCCGCGGCGCTCAACGCGCTGGGGCTCGTGGCAAAGGAGCGGCATGACTACGCCCGTGCGGCATACCTGTTCGAGGAGGGCCTGGCCCTGTGGGACGCATTGGGCGACCTGTATGGCGTCGCCCTATCGCTGAGCAACCTGGGATGGGTCGCGCACGCCCAGGGAGACTATCGACGGGCGTTGGGGCTGCACGAGGACAGTCTGACCAGGGCCCGAGACCACGGATACGCGTACCTCAGCGGCAACGCGCTCGGCAACATAGCGCACGCGGCCTGCGCGCTGGGCGACTATGCGCGCGCGGCGGCGTTATATAAGGAAACCTTGCTAATGGCACGGGATGCGGGCGTCCGTTGGGGTATGGCCGTGTGCATGGAAGGGCTGGCGCGGGTGACCATGGGGGGCGGCCGGCCGGACCAAGCGTGCCACTTCTACGGGTTCGCGGACGCTCTACGTGCGGACATCCGAGCGCCGCTGTCGCCGGACGATCGCCTCGCCTACGCCTATGACGCCACGCTATCGGCCATACGCGCCGCATTGGGCGACGAGCGTTTCACCGCATTTTGGGCCGAGGGTAGGGTCTGGACACTGGAGCGGGCGCTGGAGGAGGGGCTTGCCCTCACTCTCGGCCCAGTGCTACCTGGTCCCCCGATCCCTGGCCGTGGGATCGACGGTCCAGCGCACTCTCCCTGACGCGGGAGAGCGCGCTGAGGTGAGGGCCGGCCGGCGTATGCCCGACCGGCCCTCGCGCCATACCAGCCTATACGCGTTTCGCGTTATGCCGGGCGATCGTCCGTGCCGCGCGCCGCGCCGCGCGCACGACGGCGACGGTAGAGCAGCACGGCGCCAATAGGCAGGATGCCGGTGGCGAGTAGCTCGCCGGAGCCGAGCTCAGGGGTGGCCGCTGCCCCGCCACCTCCGCCGCCCCCACCCCCGCCGGTGGTGGGATCGGTGTAGCTAATTACCACCTCTGGCGCGGCGCCGGAGGTCGCCGTCGTGGCGGACCCACCCGTAGGGATGAGGTCCGACCCGCCGCCGGCCCCGCCGCCGGCGCCGGCAGGATAGTACGAATTGCTGCCGTTGCCGGTGGCGCCGCCGCCGCCACCAGCCGCGACAAGGAGACGTGTAGCCGGGGCGGCGGCGCTGGTGCGCACATCGCTCGCTCCGCCACCGCCACCGCCACCGCCGGGTCCGGAACTACCCTGGGATCCGGGATTGTCGGCAGCCCCATCTTCGCCTCTGCCACCGGACGCGCCTCCGTTGAAGCCGCCGGTTCCGCCAACAGCGCCGCCCGATGCATTGAAAGATCCGGAGCCGACGCCGCCCTGTCCACCAACCTCCACGTAGAGGGTGGTGACACCCACTGTGGAGAGCGTGCCCTTGACCACATCACCCGTTCCACCGGCCCCACCCGCACCATTGCCGGAACTGGCGCCATTGCCGGCGTCTCCAGGAGCGCCTGTCGCGATCACGTTCACGCTGGTCACGTCGGTCGGGACGGTGAAGGTTTGCCCGCTCCCAGTGTAGGTGTAGGTGCAGGTGGTCGTCTTGGTGGTGGTGTCGTCACTGCACGAGCCGGCGGCCCAGGCGTGTCCGGCCGCCCCCGTCGCCATTGTCCCCGCCGCTAGCGTCGCGGCGAGCGCCACGCCCAGGCGGCGCGATGTGGCCCGCCCGCGTGTCCGCGCTGTTCTCTTCTTCATGGTGTCTCGAACCTCTCTCGTTCTATGATGTCCTATGGCTGTGCAATGATGTCCTATGGCTGTGCAATAATACCCGACGTACGCCGTGTCGTGCCGTGACGATTGTGACTCCTTTCCTCCGCCACCATAGCCGCGCAATGACTACTGTATTCAGCATAGAGATCGCGGGTTAAGATCCGGTTACAATCGCGGTCGAGATGTGGTTACGATTAGAGCAAAACGGGGGTTTTACGGTCGAGGTTGGTTACGGCGCCCACGGGCCTCGTGCGGCCGGGTGTAGTGACGCGGTGATACGTCTGTCATTCGCGGTACGTCGCGTTCTTGCAACAGCCGTGGCCGGTGGTGCGCGGGGTAGCGGGGCGGCGTATGGCAGACGTGCGCAGGGCGCCCGCCGGGCGTATGGCGATACGCCCCTACAGATCGACGTCGCGGTATGCGTGTCGTTTGGTGGTGGTCAGAGTCAGGTCGGTCTCGGTGGCGCCGGCGCGGCCCTCACCCCGCCTCACTGGTGGCCCGTTGTGCTATCTTTGTGTGGAGTCGCCTGTCACTGACAACGGGCTGAGGAGAAGCGTTTGTGACGTCGCCCTGCTCTTCTACCAAACAGCGCAGGGCGTCGCCTACGAGGTGTACGAGGAAACGTTGTTCGGCCACACCATTGTGACGTTCCGCTACCTCCAGATCAGCCTGGCCCGACTCGCTCCACAGGCCTACGACTATCTGCACACGGGCAACATCCTGGCGATCGCGCTAGCGAGCATCATGGGGCGCTCGCTGCGGGGCCCGACGCGCCCAGCTATACTTCGACTGCTTGCGACGGCTGCTGGAGGCCGCGCAAGCCGGGGAGGTGAATCAAGCGACGACGCGGCTACTGGGCGCGGTGATCGACACCTACCTGCCGGTCAACGTTGAAGATCGTGCGGCCCTGCGGGTACAATTAGAAGCACAGGGACAAGGAGGTGAGCTGATGGCAATCGAAGCGACAGAGTTGACGCGGCGAGACCAGGTCGAACGCGAGGCGACCAGGCGGACCAAACATGAGGATATTCGGTGTCTGGCACGCTATAGATCATCGATGGTCTGGACGACGGCCGCGCGCTCGACCAGCTGATCGAGCGTCGCCCGGTCAGCGGCGGCGATGCGCTGCTCCACCGCCGGCGGCGCCGCCCCGAACCGCGCCTGGATGAAGCGGCGCAGTGTCTCGCGCGTCCCTTCGTCGCGCCCTTCGTCGCGCCCTTCGTCGCGCCCTTCGTCGCGCCCTTCCGCACGCCCTTCGTCGCGGCCGCGCGCTAGCCCGATGCGCTCCACGCTCGTGATATATGGCATGTGTCGCTCCTCCTCGTACGCTTGAATCTCTCGCCAAAATAGTGTCTCTTGTGTCGCCGGCAACGCCAGCAGCCAATCGATGAACCGGAATAGGCTCAACACCCGCTCCCGGCTATAGCCCCGCTCATATAACCGTCGGGTCAACGCTAGCTTGACCTCCCGCCGCCGCGCCGCCGACCGCCGTGTGTCCTGCACCGCCAGGTGCGCCAGCACTACCGTCGCGAATGGATTATCGCTCGCCTCCAACTCAGCGCGTCGTGTCCGGTAGTCGCGCAGCTTGACGATGGGGTAGGTGAAGCGCAACTCGCAGCCCCACAACGCCGTCTCGTAGCGCGCCGGCCGCCAGCCTGGGCGCTCGTCACCCAGCACCGCGAAACTGGCGACTTGCCGGGCGTAGCGATCAAGCAGCCGGTAGTAGTACACGAACATGCGGTGGGCAAAGATGGCCTCCACAGTATAATACGTAAACAGTTGTCCATCGCTGTGTTCCTTGACGCGCGTGAAAGAGGTGCTACAATAGCCTTTTTTAGAACATTTATTCTACAATGGCGCCGTGGGGGAGGGATGCGCGATGGGGGTGCGGCGGTGGGCGGCGGACGTGGGGTCGTGGCTGGCGGGGGAGGGGGCCTTTAGCTATCAGCAGTCAGCTGTCAGCGATCAGCAAGGGAGGGTGAGGGCGGCGGGAGCCGGCAAGGCGCTGGCGGTCCCAGGAGGCACGGTGGCGCTGCGCGAGGGCGACGAGTTGGCGGCGTATGGGATCGGGGGCGGCGGGACGGAGGAGGACTACTATTGGGGCCGCGCGGCCGGAACCGCGGGGACGGAGGAGGATTACTACTGGCGCCGCCTCTCGGACAATTGGTACCAGAAGGATGTGCTGCCCTCCACGTACCTGGAGATCCACAACGCCTGCTACGAGGCCTACAACGCCAATCCGCTGGCTAACTACATCATCGAGATCACGACCAACTTCGTGCTCGGCAACGGTATTACGGTGACGGCGGCGAGCCGCCGCGTGCAACGGGTCATCGACCAGTTTTGGCGCGACCCCGATAACCATATGGACACGCGCGTCTATGCGCTATGCACCGAGTTGAGCCTGTACGGTGAGCAGTTCATCCGTTTCTTCGTCAACCCGTACGATGGAGGCGTTAAGATCGCGCAGATCGACCCTTCACTGATCGACGAGGTCGAGACCGATCCCGAGAATGTGGAGCGGGTGACGCGCGTGCATGTGCGGCCCTCAGGACCGGCGAGTCGGAAGTCGGACGTCGATAGTCGGAAGAAGGGCGTGGGCGGTGGCGCCTCGCAGGATGGCGAACATCTTTCTATCGACCATCGACTATCGACTTTCGACTCCGAAGGCGTGTGGCTATCGTGCCCCAACGAGGTCGTGCAGGTAACGGTCAACAAGGTAACGCGGCAATATTCGGCGCGATAGCTACCCCCTCACTCACGGGTAGTATTCCCTCCATCTCCACAGCCTCCCGCGTGGCCGTCAGCCGCGTAATATAGGTACGTACCGTTTGTTGCCGCTCCTCAAAGGTCAGTTTTTCCAGTCCCCGCGCTATCTGGGCGCATATGGCCCGCACATTGCCCGTAGGGAGCGTGTGCGCTATGGCCGCGTCCCGTTGGTCCGCTAGCCCTGTGACGCTGGCGCGTAGAGCGTGCCTCCGCGCTGTCAGCGCCGCCGCTTTTGCTTGGTACGCATCTTTCGCCATATCACCTGATAGGTACAGGTCTAGCAGACGATTTTCCTGCTGCTCCACGGCTCCGGCCTCCCGCTCCAACCGCGCTATGTCCGCGTCTAGGTTTTGCGCGTGGTCGCTGCCCTCATCGGCCAATGCCTCCAGGCTGTTTAGTATCGTGCCGGGGTTGCGTAGCAGGTCGCACAGAGCCCCCCACACAGCGGGCTCAATGTCCCGGCCCTTTACGCCGTGCATCACCCGTGAACCGTTAGCCGCCGTGTGGGAGCATCTGTAGTACACGAGTTTGGCGCGTCCGTGGATGGTGCCGCTCATGGTGTGGTTGCATATACCGCATTTTATGAGACCACCACCTAACAGATAATCGTTTTTGGCGTTGCGCCGGGACTGCTGGCGGTTACGCCTCATCTGCCCTTGTGCCATAGCCGCAAGCTCCGGCGTGACGATAGCTGGAACGTCCAACAGCGTTACATCCTCTGGCGCTGTATGCGTCCGTTTCTGTTTACCAGTACTAGTCTTGCCGGAGACTACACGGAGCCGCCCGCGTGGGGCTTTTCCTATATAGGTAGAGTTATCTACAATCTGCCCAATGGTTGCAAACTGCCAAACGCTGTGCCCGGTTTTGTCCCGTTTCTGCGTGGGCACGCCCTCCCGTGTTAGCGTTTCCGCTACCTTAATGGTGCTCATCCCACCGGCCATCATCTCAAAGATGCGCCGCACCGTGGGTGCTGTTTCGTCGTCAATCTCGTAACGTCCCGGCGTGTGTGTAGCCCTATCGCGGGGGATGTAGCGGTAGCCGTAGGGCGCTGTAGAACACCAAGCCTCACCCCGGCGCATTTTCTCAGCCTTACCGGCCATTGTGCGGGCTAGAATGGTGTCGCGCTCAAACTCGGCAAGGGAGGCTAAGAGCGTGCGCGTTAGACGGCCTACCGCTGTGCTGGTATCTATGCTCTCATCGGTTACGAAGATGGTACAGCCGTATTCCTCTATCTCATCCCATAGGGTAAGCAAGAGTTTGGCATTTCGGGCCAGTCTATCCAGCTTAGTGAAACACACCGCGTCTATTTTCTTGTCACGGCAATCCTGTAGTAGTTGCCGGAGGGCTGGCCGCTCACTGGCCGATGTGGTGCCACTCACGCCGTCGTCAACGTAGGCCCCGTTGTTGGCGTCATGGTAGCGCACTACCTCCAACCCCTTTACCACGGCCTGAGCGCGTCCCTTACGCTCCTGGTCTGACAACGAAAATCCGTGCTCTGCCTGCTCATCCGTGCTGACGCGGCAATAGACCGCTACACGCTTTTTTTCCACGCCTCTACTCCCCCGGCTCTACAGTTTTCTTGGGACGGCCCACGCGGCCCAAGTGCTCCACCCTGTATGTTTCCACGGCGGCTGTCGTGGTCATCCAGTCCCGGCCTCGTTTGACGGCGGCTAGCTGTCCTAGCTGTGCCTGTCGGCGTAGCGTTAGCGGGCTAACTCCCAGCCTTGCCCCGGCCTCCTGTAACGTCATCCAGTCATCTCCTATCATCGGCTGTGCTCCTTGGCTGTATTTTAAGTATATCATAATATGCTCTCTAAAGGGTATATTTACAGGGTTGTTGTGCAATTGAGCGGCGTTCAACAAGGGCTGAAAAACGTCGAGAGTTATACTTACGATTGCTACATGGAACATGAGATTTGCGGGGCGCACCAGTAGTGTGTCGGCCCTTAGATGCCCGGATAGGTCGGAGAGACAAACACATGAATTACGCGGATAAATGCCTAGACCGTTTCTGGGATGAGGCAACCGATGAGGCTCTGCTTGTAGACACGGCTCCCACGCTGGCATGGCTAGCGCGGGTGGTGGAAGAGGTGCGGTCCTATCCTGAGGATTTTGACTTGCCTGACCCGCTGCCGGAGGATTTCCTGCTCGGCTTGCAGATGGCGGCGCGTGAGCGGTACGAGGAATTGGTGGAGGAGTTGGGGCGCTAGCTAGTTGCCATAGGCTAACCTCCTCGTGTGGCCGGTCCCTTTAGCACGTCACAGGGCCGTTTGTGATACGATACAGCAACACATAGGGGTGTCACTCAATGAAGCCGGTAGCTGCCCGTGTGTGACATCGGCTGGCGGCATCTAAGCGTTAGCTTGGGATAATTAGGGAGGACGTGGATTATGGGCTCACTCGGTTCAATTCTGTACACCATCGCCGTTATCTTGGTTGTCTTGTGGGTTATCGGTCTTCTCGTGCATATTACGTTTGCGGCTATCCATCTGCTACTGGTTGTCGCCATCATACTCGTTGCGTACAACCTTATTGCAGGTAGACGTAGCCGCGCTTGACCCAAAAGAGGCAAGGCCGTGTGGAATAGTCCACGCGGCTTGCTATGACAAAAGAGACCGGCAATCCTAATCAAGGGGTGCCGGTCTCTTTCTATTCGCCTCTGTGTATAACCTGTGGAAACTCTGGGGAGTGCTGTGGATAAATGAGGGTTGGCCCACCGTGGCAGGGGAACCACGGGGGCTAGACGTGTAGGCAGTGGGCCACGCCCGCGCGTCGGAGACAACGCGCGGGCGTGGCCTGTAACAGCAGCGGCAGGATGACCGCACCCGGCCAGGGGGCAATCACAACGTCGGTACGACGGTGCGGTGCATATGTCGGCGGATGGTGGAAACGCGGCGGCTACACTGTGAGTACAGGATACGAGGGGGGGAGCCTTCAACGTGGTAGAGTACACCGTCGAGGAGTTGCGCCAACGGGTCGCGGCCTTTCGGGATGAGCGCGATTGGCAGCAGTTCCACAGCCCGAAAAACCTGGTTATGGCTATCTCCGTCGAGGCCAACGAGTTGCTGGAGCTATTTTTGTGGCAGGACGACGGGGATGTGCCAGAGGGCAAGATGGATGCTGTCCGTGACGAGATGGCCGACGTGCTGGCCTACCTGTTGAGCATGGCCGACACGCTCCGGATAGACCTGGGGCAGGCGCTCGTGGACAAGATAAAGCGGAACGGCGCGAAATATCCGGCTGAGGTGGTACGCGGGAGCGCTAGAAAATACACGGAGTATTAAGCAGATGCGGCGTTTGAATGTTGACGCGACAACGATAGAGGAATGTATCCGGTCATCCAAATTTGCTCTCCCCTACAAACCTCAAAGTCCCGAATTACAACAGGGCGAATACCTGCTATTGCAACTCAATAAGGATGAGGCTAGAAAAAGCAGGCAACTTGATGGCCGCATCAATTATGCCCTCGTTTTTGACTATCTGGAACATGACCCGTCGGGCGCGCTGAGCCGACACTATTGGCCAAATGCAGGGAAAGAGTGGCCGTGGATAGTACATTGCTCAACTACCCTGCCAGCCAGGCCGTTTAGCCTGGAACACATGTCCCTCCCTAGTGGCTCCGATTATTCGGGTCAAACCAACCCACGCTACATCCATCCGGCAGACGAAGAAATCATCAGGGGGTACATAGGAACGCCCCCACAATTTATCGAGGAGATTGTCAAACCGGATAGGCCTGTGCCCGCTGATATCGTCGCGTCGTTGGGAAACCAAGATAGAATAGCGCAACTCCGCCCACCCCAAAAGAAAACCACGACTGTGGAGCAATCAGAACGCAACCCATGGTTGGCGGACACTTTAAAAGCACTGTACCAACACCGTTGCCAGCTGTGTGGGAATACGTTTGGGACCGATTATGGTGTTAAGGTCGCCGACACTCACCACATCGAGTATCTGAGAAACGGGGGGCTAGACATTAGTACGAACATCATTGTTTTGTGACCCAATCACCATCGGCTCATTCACGCGACAAACGCACTCTTTAATCGACAGACGCTCACCTATGAGTACCCCTATGGGCAGCGCGAAAAGCTCGCTATCAATCATCACCTGTAATCGAGAGCAATGCTCTCGCACCCCCAATAATCCCACGCCCTCGAAAGCGTTGGGCATCGGAGGCGTGAAATTGTGGATAACGGCGTAACGGGAGAGAGGGTGTGGCTACGCTGGAGGCGTTAGAGTAGTTGCCCCTATACATGGAGGTACATAATGCGTTTCCGCGTGGAGGCACAGCCCAATAGCCTGTACGTCATTGTGCCGGAGGGTCGTGAGCCGCTCCCGGCTCTTTTCGACAACCTGGAGCAAGCGCAGCGTCTAGCGGACAAGCTGTGTCAGCGTGCCGAAGTGAGCCACAACACACCCCGGGAGTTGGACCACGGGGCCATGCTGGCGGTGTCCTAAGGGCATAGCCCCATCAAATGGTTTACCACAGCCGTAATGAGAAACGGCCCAGTCTCCCGTTTGCAGCGGATTAATGGGCCACAAACGCGTGGGGCTGACGACTAAACGCCCGTCACCGCCGTTGACCTTGCACGTGTGAGGGCGTCGGGACACCACACCGGGCAGCTAGGACTTTTGGGCTATTGGTTTCCAGGCTGACGACCCCTCACACTCCGGGTATCGTGCGCTCATGAGGCGTGCCATTGAGGAGGCGCAGCGGAGACATGGACATCGTAGAAATTAGCCTGGAGGGACTGTATGACTGGCCTGTGGATGTACGCCTGCTCATACAGGACGTGCCTGATGCAGCCAGCGTCGCCATCCTCGCAACGACCGTGGCACTGTTCGAGTTGCCTATGGACGAAGGGTTACAGCACGCGGTGAGAACGCGCTACCGGGCGCTGACGCAGCCAGGACAACCAGACGGCCCATCCTAACCTAGCCCGTCCATCCCGCGCTAGTTCTACCGTCCTCTTTCACACGTGCAGCTGCATCCCAAGCGGTTGTCTTGAGATAATCGGGTATCATCCTCACCCCTTGACCAAACCACTCCACCGTAATCGCGTAGTACTCCACGGTATGGTCGTCGCACAGGCGCAGTGTCTCTACGCCCCCCGGTGTGAACGCGACGGTAACTGTGGTTGTCGCCGCTCGACGGCACTTTTGACAGATAGCAGTCGTACCCATAGCATAGTCTCCGTATTCCGGTCCCTGGCCGATGCAGGGGACAAAGGCTGTCCCCGATGTGTAGGCTGTGACTGCTAGTGTAGCAGAAATCGTACCATCGTACTGTATTTGATGCATTTTTGCAAATAGTTGCCTGTCCCCCAACAGTAGTCCGCCTAATGAAGCCACGCCACAGACAGCCATTAGGGCATCGAGGCTGTGGCCCAACATCCGTATAGGCTATAGGCGCTGGCCTCCTGAGGCAGTACATTGCGGTAGGAGGTCCATGATATAATGCTGCTCGACAATGCCGCCGCACTGGCAGCCGCCCAAGACTTATACCGCCTGCCCCAAACAAAACGGGTAATGATACTCTCCGGTCGCGGTCATAGATACACGCTCGTCTGGATGCTCAACGATGGAGCGCGCCACAACCTGAGCACCCAGGAGCAGGTTAATCACGCCATGGGTAGCCTGTCGTACCTCTAAGGCAGCGCCCCAATGCTCCCACGGGCGCTGAGACACTGACCTATTGACCATTGGACGGATGCAACACGCCCTGTAAGTCGCGGGATACCGTGGCTTTGCCCACGCCCAGCGCGGCGGCAATGCGCTGCTGTGTTCCCCACGGCGCGGTATGACCACCAGCAGCGGCCCACAGGTGCCGGACAACGGCGCGGCGCTCCAGAGCGTGTATGTGGCGTACCGCGTTGTAGTGCCTCTTACCAGAAGCTCTAGCGCATGTAGCGTCCCATCCAGCCTCCGTGCCACGGTACACGCCGCCGTGTCCGATGATAGTTACCATTAGTATCCTCCTGTCTATAGGCCGCTATACAAAATATAGTTAAAACTGTTCCGCGCTACTAGTATCATGACTGACCGCTATTCCACGCCCCTACCCAATAATCTCCACGCCTCCAATATCTACAAAACAATTACGCAAAGCTGCCGCCCCCCCCCATCTACCATCACCCCCTATATAGTAGGAAAGAGAACCACAGCGGCTACGCCTTACATCTTGTTCCCTTCTCTTGCCCTCATTCTGTGGAGCTACTTACCATCACTTTTCCCTCTATAAGAGAGAGGGAAAGATGATGGTAAAGCGGCCCCCTAAAAGTGATGGCAAGGTGATGGTAACGTTGATGGTAATAGCCGTTTTACGCGTGGAAATTACCATCAAATTTACCATCACTACCATCACCCCCATGCCCTCAAAAAATTACCATCAAACTTACCATCACCTTGCCCTCAAAACTCGGCTTTTGCCAGCGTGTATTTTCCCCGTTGCCCTCCATCCTTAATCACGCTGCCCCCACTCACCAACGCCTTTAACACTCGCTCAAACGTGGCTGACGCTATGCTTTCAGCCTCACACACCTTTTGCAATTCTCCGAACGTGGCTCCATCCTCTCCGTAATCCTCTAACAGGTCCATTAGCAGCGTGTGGCGCTCGGACAGCGCCCCAGCCGTGGAGGTGTCTAGTACCATGGATGTACCGCCATCGGGCAGCGTGATTTTGTGTTGCTCTACTCGGAAATCTGTAAAGTTGTCCAAGTCCTTAAACTTTTCACAGGTCACGGCGGCGTACTTGCTCCTAGCGCCTTTTTCCCGCGTTATCTTGATAACAAAATCGGCCTCACCCTTAAACACGCTGCTCCCTCTAAACGTGCCGTCTTTGCCCGCGTGGTGCTGGATTAACACAGCCGCCCCCGTGGCCTCCCGTAGCGCCTTAATGGTACGCATATACGCCTTTGCCGGAGCCTGCCCGTTCTCATCACCTATCATCGTTTTGGACAGCATATCCACGACAATAAGGCGTGGCACCTCGGGTAATGCCCTAATGCGTGCTAGGAACGCATCGGCCTGTACTGGGTCATCGAGCATTGGCGCGGCACTAAATAGGTACAGGTTCGACGGTACCGCCACCTTATGCACGCTGCACCACGCCTCAATGCGGCGGCGTGCGCCGGGGGCTCCTTCGGCTGCAATATACGCGACACTGCCCCGTGTGGTGGGCCTCCCATTGACCGGCAAGCCGTGGCAGATGGCCGCTGCCCAGCCGTACGATAGAAAACTCTTGAAAGACGCCTCCCGCCCGTATAGAAACCCTTGCCAATTGGCCGGTAGAATATCGGGAATAACCCAGGCTACAGCCGCCTGCTGCACGTCAGACATAGCCACGGGCATAAACTCATCATCTACATCATCATCGGGGTGCGGCACGTCGCCCACACCCATCCGCGCCGCCTCAAACCGACCTACCAGCGAGGTAAGGCGTTGTAGACACTGCTCATATACGTCATCATCGCGGTAGCCCTGGTCATCAATAGCAAGATTATGGGCCGCATCTTCCATGTCAATTCCTAGCCACGCGTCCAACTCGGCAAGGCGATATAGCTGCTGTGTGAGCATGCGGGCTCTATCGTGGGGAGCCGCTGCCCTAACCACGCGGCACGCATCCGCTAGGACGTTGTAGCGGGTCATGGGCGTACCATCGGGCAGCGTGGGCGCTACGTGTAGCCGTTCATGGTACAAAGCTAGTGCAGCGGCGTGGCTTGCCTGATTGCGCTCTATTTCCCGTTGCCGGAGGAAATCTACATCGGAGTAATCATGGACGTAGCGCATGGGCGCTTCTTGGGTGCTAGTATCGTCATCCGGTAACAGGTCATCGCTGAATATGGCGCGGCCATCCGGCCCTACCAACTGTGCGTTTTTGGGCTTATTCACCCTGCACCTCCAGACACGGCGCTGTATACGGACGGTTGCGATTACTGTTTAAGAGCGTGTACCCCATTTCCCGGTACCGTTTGATGATGCGTTTTTCCGCCTCATTGGCGTTGGCCGCGTTGGTCACAAAGAGCGGCGTGATAAGTGGCCGGAGCCCTTGCACCTTTAGGCTCTTAATCCACGTTTGTTTTGCCCGGCTACCAACCTCATGTAGATGGTCATATAGACGGCTCTCCAGGCTCCGGCGTGTCTGCCCAATATACACGGGCTCCCGTGTGGCCGGGTCAAGCAGTGCGTAGATATAGACGGCGGCTAATACGTCCTTGGATGCGCGGTCACGCGATAAACTTGTAGATGTAGCTGGCATGTCTGAAACTCCTAACGTGTTGACGATAACGCCGTTTCCCGCTGGTCACGGGGGCGGCGTTTCGTTGTTTTTATGCGGCCAACGTAGATTGGTCCGTAGTCCGCTGGTTTTCCTGGGTATTGGTATCGGGTCGGTCAGCCGCCCGCAAAATCATGCGATACGTGTCTACTAGCCGCCGCTGTAGGTCGGCACTGTTCACGCCGGGAGACTGGCGATAGGTAACGGGCATGGTAGGCGTCATCGTTGCCCCCCGCGTGCCGCTATCCGTGCCTCAAACTCCGGCAACCCCTCCGGCCAGTAATCGGCCACAATACGGCGGGCCATGCCAAGATGCATTTTTACCGCGTGGGCCTTACGGTCGCTGTTTTCCCATCTTTTAGCGCGTGCTGCCCTAAGCTGTTCCGCCTGTGCCGCTGTTTGCCCGTTTGCTAGCCTGTCCTTCACCGCTGGTGGCCTTTCACGCACAAGAAAGGGTGTGCGCTCCCATAAACGATTTCTCGTGTATGGACAACGCACACCCTAGAGTGTTCGCGGCCTGCCAGCGGCTAGTTTCAGCTACCCGCCCGATATCCCTGTTGGGTCATCTGTTCTAACTATATCAGGCTCTAGAATATTCTGGTAGTTGTTAGTAGCAGATAACCGCAACAAACAGCACGCCCCCTGCCGGATTATTCGACGGCAGGGGGCGTGCTGTGTCTGAGCCGGGTAGGGCTCAGGCGGCTAGCGGGATGGTCAGTCGGAACGGGATGCAAGCCGGGTTGTTATTGTTTATTGACCTTGAATAAGGTGTCCAACGCCAAGCGCGGCAAGAGCGATCTGGCGACGCTGCTGCCGTGGCTGCGCCGCTACAAGGATTGGCTGACCGACCGCGTGCGCATCAATAAGTACAAGGGCGCGTTTCTGTGGACGATCAAATTGCAGGGGGCCGACCGCAAGACGATCGACCGCAAGCGCATGGAGTACGCCTATCCGCCTGAGCCCGGCAGCATCGTGGTGCACAACGAAAGCGAGGAGTGGGGCGCGGTGCAGCCGCACATCGACGCGGATAACGTAGCGGCCGATGGCCGAGCCATCAAGCTGATGATCGCAATGGGCGCCGGTCTGCCCGAGCACTACCTGTCGGAGGGCGGCGAGGTCAACTACGCCACGGCGTCCGAGATGGGGCTGCCGACGTTCCGCAAGTTCCAGCGCCGGCAGGGCCAATTCGCGCTGCTGATCCGCGCGATCATCGACCGCGTCATCGCCGAGGCGGTGCGGGCAGGGACGCTGCCGGCGGGGGTGGACCGCGCGTACGAAGTCACGATGCCCGAACTGGCGCCCGATGACAACGCGCAGGCGGCGCAGGCGGCGGCGACGATGGCCACGGCGCTGACGACGGCGCTGACGACGGCGCGGGCGCAGGGCTGGGTCAGCGACGAAACGGCGATGCGCCTATTGTACGCCAGCGCCAACGCGCCGATCGACGTAGCCGAGGAGCGTGAGCGCATCGCACGAGAACGGAACGCGGCCCCCACCCCCTCGGCCCTCACCCCCTCTCCCTGACGCGGGAGAGGGGAGCCGCCCGGCGAGTCACGGGTACCAATGGAGAACTTTGGTGGGGAGGCTATTGAGGCGGCGGCACGCCTGACCTGGGGGCGGGGAGGCGATCTCCGTGTAAATGGAGTGGGTAGTCACGCTCTTTCATCTGTCGAGGAAGAGGGGGAAAGTGTGGTTTTGATGAGTCCTATCACGGCATCCAGGTGGTGCTCGACGTCATGTGCTGTGACGCGTATGACGCGATATCCGCAAGCTTCCAATAACTCTTGGCGCTCTTGGTCGCGTGCGGTTTGAGACTCGTGGATCGGCCCATCAACTTCGACGATGAGCGCGTGTTGGGCACAGAAGAAATCGGCGATAAAGGGCCCGATAGGCTGTTGGCGTCGGAACTTCACATCAAGGCGCCGTCCACGTAAGGCTTGCCATAGCAGGCGCTCACTTGGCGTTGGCTCTTTGCGGAAATCTTTGGCCGTCGCTGTCAGGGTCCGTAGAAGATCGAGCGATATCGGTAGACGTTCAGGCATAGGCCCTCCTTGTACAGCAGAAGCAGACAAAAAGCATTCACACAAGATATCACAACACGTCAGGACGGCTCCCCTCTCCCGCGTCAGGGAGAGGGGTTGGGGGTGAGGGCCGAGCGGGTGAGGGCCGGAGGGGGTGAGGCCATATGCACGACGAGCAGGACCATGAAACCGCGCACCGTCATCACGTCCCCGAGACGGGGCGGCGCCATCAGGGGGTGTACCATTATCAGCGCCACCGTGGCTGGCAGCCCCATCCGCATGAGTACACGGCGCGACAGCGCGCGGTGGAGCGTCCGCCAGAGGCGGTCGAGCTCGTGGCCGGGGTAGAGCGGTCGCCGGTCCACCCGTACCGGCAACAGGTGTCAGCGCGGCGCGTGGCGCTGCCGCGCGGCACGACGCCGCTGGTCGAGGCGGGAACGGTCGCCACGTACGACCCGGTGGGCGGGACGGCGATGGTGCGGTTGGAGGGCGCGCCAACGCGGCTGATCGGACCGGCGCGCGTGACGGCCTGCGCGCCACGCGACCTCATGATCACGGGGGCGTCATGCCTCGTCGTCCTGCTCGACCCGCACAATCCGGCCGACGCCGTGGTAGCGGCGTTATGGCCGCCGCCAGGTGTGCCATCAGGCGCCCGATTGACGCAGGCCGGCGTCGCCAGCATCGCGATCGCGGGCGCGAGCGCGGCCAGTGTCGCCGTCCCGTTCCCGTCTCCCTACGCGGGGACGCCGGTCGTCGTGGCGACATCGACGGACGCGGCGTGTGCGGCCACGGTCGGCGACATCACAGCGACCGGTTTCACGCTGACCGTGAGCGCGTCCGCGCCGTCGACGGAGACCGTCGCGGTCGAGTGGTTGGCGTGCGGGGTATAGCCGATGGTCGATAGTCGATAGTCGGCTTCTCCCTTCGCCCCTTGAAGGTGAGGGGAGAAGCCAGTGATTTAACGGGCGGCTCCCCTCTCCCGCGTCAGGGAGAGGGGTTGGGGGTGAGGGCCGCACCCATGGCAGGGCGGCTCCCCTCTCCCGCGTCAGGGAGAGGGGTTGGGGGTGAGGGCCGCACCCATGGCAGGGCGGCTCCCCTCTCCCGCGTCAGGGAGAGCCGGTTGGGCTGTCGGAGCGCAGCGGAGAGAGACCAATCCGCATGGGGTGGGGGTGAGGGCCGTGCGGCCGGGGTGTGTTTCTTGACGCGCGGAATATTCGTGCTACAATAGCTCTTGTTAATAGAACAAATATTCTATTAAAGATGGGTGTGAGGGGAGGTGAGAGATGAGCAGCGTACGGTACGTCGGGGCGACCGGCTTGGGGGCGCGGGCGGTGATGGAGGCGGGGACGTTACGCGACGCGCTTGACCGCGACGGCTGCGCCTTCGGCCAGGTCACGCGTGAACGTCTCGACAACTTGTCGGCGCGGCTGCAGAGCCTGCAGGCCACGGTCAATGCCATCGCCATCGGGGTCATGCTGCAGCTGGTGGCGTTCCTCTTCGCGGTCGTCGTGTTCTTGCTCAATCACATACGGTGATGGACCTGACCTGCGACTGAAGTCGCATGGCAAACTACGGCGACTAAAGTCGCTCGGAGTCCGGTAGCATCCGTGGATAGGGACGCAAAGGCGGCAATAGACACTTCAGTGTCCATGGTTTGCCATGCGACTTCAGTCGCAGGCTTTGAGAGAAGGAGTCCGTATGCTCGATGCGCGGAAACTGGCGCGGATTATGGGGAACAGGACGCGGATGCGCCAGGGCCGGACGCGGACGGTGACCCTGGTGTACCGCCGCCCCGAGGGGATCGCCTATGTGGCGGCCGATGTGGTGTGGCGCGCGCAGCCGTACGCGGAGCCGGCGGCGACGCCCATCGGAGCAGCGGGCGCGGCAGGCGGCGCGGGGATGGAACCCGCGGCGGTGCACGCCGAGTTCCCGCCTGAGATCGATCCCCGGCTCGTCACGTTCATCGCCGACACGCCGGTAGCCACGGCCGAGGCAGTGGCGTCCGTGCCGCGGTACGTCGTGGCGCGCTATCACGCCGCCGGCATCGTGACCAACCGCTGGGTGGTGGAACTCAAACGGCTGAGATAGGCGCCCTTACCCCCAGCCCCTCTCTCTCAAGGGGCGAGGGGAGAATCCCGTGACTCGACGGGCGGCTCCCCTCTCCCGCGCACGGGAGAGGGGTTGGGGGTGAGGGGGCATAAGGAAAGGAGGCGAGCCTATGGCCTGGCAGCCGCGCTGGCGGCATATCAGCCAGCTATACCGCCATACCGGAGACCCGGTGGGGGCGCTGGAAGGGGCGAGCGATTGTTACGAGGCGTCCCTCGCGCGCTATCTGCGTGAGCAGGGCTATCCATTCGCGGGGGACGACGCGGCGCTGGTGGGCGCGATGCGCTTGCTGGCGACCGGGCAACCCGACCACGCGGGTCAGGGCTGGACCACGCTGGAGCAGGGCGGGCGGACCCTCGACGCGCTGGGCGTCACCTGGCGCTGGACGAGTAGCCTGGCCGAGACGCGCGCCGCCGCGTGGGCGCTCTGTTGGGTGCGCGCGGCCTGCCTGCGCACGGCCGTGCCGAACGTGGTCGACGGACGGCGGGTGTATACGGACTACCCGCTGTGGTGGCTGGGCGGCGGTGGCGCCCCCGACCACTTCATCCTGCGGCTGCCCAACGGCGCGTTCAACGACCCGCTCTCGTACTGGAACAGCGGGAACGACACGGTCTACACGGATACGAGCCTCGCCGCGGCTTTCGGTGGAGCCTATGTGTTGGAGCGATCGCCGTGGACAGCGGCGCGCACGGCCGGCGCCTCGCTACGGCCGTCGCGCGACGCGGCATCCCTGGTCATCGCCTGTCCCGAGGGGCTGCATCTGCGCCGGACGCCCACGCTCGCGGCGGAGGTATTGGCGACGCTGCGGGACGGCGAAGAGGTGCGCGACGCCTACGCCGACGCGTGCCTGTGGACCTTCGTGAGCGCCCACAGCCTGCACGGGTGGGTGCGGCGGGAGTACGTACGGAGTCGATAGTCGATAGTCGATGGTCGGTAGTCCGGTTTCGACAACCGAGCGTTCTATCGTTGCCCCACGAACATTGACGGCCACATTACCATCGACTATCGACTATCGACTATCGACTATCGACTACTGACTACTGACTACTGGAGGAATGATGCACGACGAGTTGCTGCACGCGGTAATCGGGCTGGAGTATCAGGCGGCGTTGCTGGCGGCGCCGCCGTTGACGACGCTGGGGGTGGGCTGGGTGGCGCGGCTGGTTCTGACGCATCTGCGCGACCGGCGCGCGGCGGGCTACGCGGCGCGGTTGGTGGCGTGGGCCGAGCAGGTCATTCCGGCCAAGAGCGCGCGTTACGGCGAGGTCGCGGCGTTGCTGGCGCGGCGCTTCCCCATGTTGTCGGGCGAGCAACTGGAGGTGCTGATCGAGAGCGAGGTACTCGACCTCAAGACGGCGCTGCACGCCGCGGTTCCGGCGAGTGTGGCGGCCACGACGGGCGTTGTCGCGGCGGCCGCCACGACGACGGATAGCGGTCAGGGCGTGGCCGCCAGCGGCGAGGCAGTCGCGGCGGCATCGGTCGTCGCCGCAGGGACCGCTCCAACCGCACCCGCGGCGTTACGCGGGGGCGGGGTGTAAGGAGACCTGACCTTAAAAGGTCATGGCAGGAGACGGACCTTGAAAGGTCTGTGTAGACTCGGCGCGCCTCGGTGTGTTGACACAGTGGGCAGGCTCGTCACCGTGCTGACCTTTTAAGGTCCGTACCCTACCATGCGCTTTTAAGCGCAGGCCCGTGACGTCCACCATCACAATTGTAGGTGGCTCCTGCGGTAGAGACGGACCACCTGAATAGTGGTAGGAGGATAGGGTGACAGAAGACGGAGTGATGACATATGCGCTGCCGGAGGGCGACTCCGGCAATCGCGCTAAGGGCAGCGACGCGCCGGCTACGCAGCCGGCGTGGGGCTGGGGATTGGCCCTATCGGGTCCACGCAATGATGAAGATGTGGCCCAAGCGCTCATGGACTTGCCGGCGGACGCGCGCCTCTACACGACGCGCCAACAGATAGCCGCACGCCGTGACCTGGGGGCGCGGTTGGGCTCGTATCAGGAGTATCGGCCCGAGCCGTTCGAGGGGGCAGAAGGCTGAGTGGCGAGTGGCGAGTGACGACAGTTACACGTAGGGAGGGTATGACATGGACCAGCATCCCAGCATGATGACGCCGAGCGAAACGTATGACGCGCCCAATGGGGGACCCGATTGGCCGCCCGACCGCTTCACACGCATGGTGATGGATACGACGCCGGCGGGAGCGGGAGTGACGGGAACGGTGGGGATAGATACGCCCGCCGCGCACTCCTACGCGAACGACGCCAACATGGAGGCTTTCGACGCGCTGCCGCCCTACGCCATGACCGGCGCGGACATGACGGACCCGGAGCGCTACACCGGAGCGGCAGGGACCTGCGACTGACAGGCAGTGGCCTGACGTCGCATGGCAAACCACGGCGATTACAGTCGCGCGGGGCGCCGTGCATAGAGACACGTCAGTGTCCGTGGTTTGCCATGCGACGTCAGTCGCAGGCCCTTGGGAGTGTCCGTCGTTTGCCATGCGACGTCAGTCGCAGGCTCCTGAAAGGAGGTCAACATGCCCGAGTCTGAGTCCGAGGACGCCACCGAGGCGATGCCGGGGCGAGTGCGCATCGTGGCCAGCCTGCGCGAGGCGGTGATGGATCGGGAGCGGCGCGCGGTGGAGGTGGTGTGTATCCGCGCGGGGCTCTCCAAGAACGGCAACTACTATGCGCCGGCCGTGGTGCGGGCGATGGCTCCGCTGTTCGAGGGCGCGCGCGCCTTCGCCGACCACCCCGCCCCCGGCGAGCGGCCCGAGCGCAGTATCCGCGATATCGTGGGCTACTACAAAGATCCGCGCGTCGACGACGAGGGGACGCTGCGCGCGACGCTCAAGGTGGTGCGCGGGGCGGAGTGGCTGTGGGACCTCGTGCGCGAAGCGGTCGAGGAGGGGCAGCCCGACCTGATTGGGCTCTCCATCGACGCCGACGCGCGTGTGGCGCCCGGCCGCGTGGAGGGGCGCGCGGCGCGCGTGGTGGAGGCTATCACGCGCCTCAACTCGTGCGACGTGGTGACGCGCGCCTCGGCCGGCGGCCGCCTCGAGCGCATCCTGCAAGCCGATGCAGGGGCGTCGCTGCGATATCAAGACACAGAGGATAGAGGGGAGGATATGAGCATGGTAGAAGACAGCGCGGGAGCCAACAAGACGCCGGAAGGTCAGGAGACGGTCGATGGGGCGGTAGCTATACAGGAAACCGCCGTGTCTTCAAGTCTTCGCGACGAACGTGTCGAAGAGTCTCTCCAGCAGTTGCGCGAGGAGGTGCGGCGCGAACGGCGTCTGCTGGCCTGTGAGCGCGAGCTCGACGGGGCGCTGCGGGCGTGCGTGCTGCCGGCGCCGGTGCGTGAGCGCGTGGAGCGGCGCTTCCGCGGGCGCCTCTTCGAGAGCGGCGACCTGGACGCGGCCATCACCGACGAGCGCGATATGCTGGCCGCGCTGACCGACGCGGGTCTGGTGCGCGGCATGGGCTTCGAGAAAAGCATCCGCGTGGGCATGAACGAGGCCGAGAAGCTACAGAAGGCCTTCGACCAACTCTTCGACATCCACGAAGGTGAGCGCGTGCCCGCGCTCGGCGGCATCCGCGAAGCCTACGTCGTGGCGACCGGCGACGCGGCCATCAGCGGTGTGACCGCGCCCGAGCGGTTGCGCGAGGCCGACGTCACCACGGCCACCTTCTCGTACCTGCTGGGGACCAGCATGAACAAGCGCCTGCTGCATGACTACCAAGCGTGGCCCAGTGAGTGGCAGAAATTCTGCACGGTTATGCCGATCCGGGACTTCAAGCAGCAGGACCGCATCCGGCTCGGCGCGTTCGGCTCGCTCTCGACCGTGCCCGAAGACACAGCCTACACCACGCTGACGCTCGCCGACACGCGCGCGATCTACACGCCGCAGAAGCGCGGCAACCTGGTGGCCGTCACGCGCGAGACGGTGGTCAACGACGATCTGCACGCCATCCGGCAGATCCCCGGCAAGTTGGCCGTCGCGGCGGCTTTCACGCTGGCCGAGTTCGTCTACAGCTTCCTGACGGCGACGAGCAATATCTACGACGGCAGCCCGCTGTTCACCAAGGGGGGCGCGCACAACAACAGCGCGGTGACGACGCCGGGGACGGCCAACAGCGGCGCGGCGCTGGCGTCGGCGGCGATGCAGAGCGGTGTTACGGCGATGCGGCGGCAGACCAACCTGGCCGGCAAGCCGATCGGGCTCAAGCCGCGCTATCTGGTAGTCTCACCCGAACTGGAATGGCAGTCCATGGTCATCACCAAATCGGCCGGGGCGCCGGGCGTCAACTACAACGACATCAACCCGATGCTGGGCTACGCCGAGGTCATCGTGGCTCCGCAGCTGACCAGCGCGACGGGCTGGTACCTGGCCTGCGACCCGCGCGTGGTCGACACGGTTGAGATCGGCTTCGTCGGCGGCCAGCTCAACCCCGTTCTGTTCGTGCAGGACCAACCGCTCTACGGCGCCAACTTCACCAACGACGTCCTTACCTATAAAGTACGCCACGAGTACGGCGGCGCCGTGGTGGACTACCGGGGGTTGTATCAGGGGAACAATTAACGAGTGGCGAGTGACGAGTGGCGAGTGTGGGGCGCATGTCGTCACTCGTCACTCGTCACTCGCCACTCGCCACTCGCCACTGAAAACGGAGTGAGCATATGCCCTATTACGATAGCAGCGGGAACGCGCTGGTGGAGGTGGGCGGGCTGGCGCCGGTGGCGGCGCCGCAAACGGCGCTGGCGGCGACGACCGATACGCCGGTGACCTTCGCGCAGCGCGTGCGTTCGTACCTTATACAGAACAATACGGCGGGGCCGATCTACCGCGCGCTCGACGCGCCGGCCGGACCCGGCTCGTTGGCGATCGCCGCCGGAACGACCTTCACCGAGGCGGCTACCGTCTCCGTGCTGCACCTCTACGTGCCAGGGGCCACGACCGTCAACGGCGCGGCCGCGGGCGGGATCGTCGTCGAAGGACGGGTATAGCAATGAAAAGAATTGATGCAGGCGCCTTCCTCCTCCATTGCAAAAACGCCTCCCCCTCTCCCGCGTCAGGGAGAGGCACGCTGGCCCGCAGGCCGCGGCCGGCGGGCCAGCTAGCCATGGGATGGGGGGTGAGGGCGACCCTAGTCGAAGGGCGGGTGTAGCGATGCCGTACACGGGTGGTCCGCCGGCCGGGGCGCAGCCGGCGATCTTCGCGCCCGACGGCGCGCTCGACGCCTGGACCGCCGCCAGGAGCGCGGCGGGGCGGGGCGTCGTAGCGGTGGCGGGGATCGGCGACTCGATCCTGCGCGGGCACTACGCCACCGCGCGCTCCAACGGCCACTTCTGGGCGCGGTTCGTGGCGGCTCTGCAAGCTAGATATGGCGGCGCCGGTGAGGGCTTCAAGCCGGTGTCGGACACGCTCGACAACGCCTACACCTACGCCGGCTTCAGTGCCGTGGCGCAACCGTGCTGGACCTATAGCGGGACGTGGAACCAATATGGCGCGACCTACGGCGTGGGGGGCCAGGCGCACCAGAGTCCCAACGGGTCCGGCGCGGCCACGGGCCTCTTCAGCGGGACCGGCGTCGACCTGATCGGGCTGCGGCAGCCGGGCGGCGGCCCCTACACCGTGACGATCGACGGCGTACCCTACGACCAGTACGGCGTCGCCTACGGCGCGGGCGGGAACGCCTCGGCCTACGCGAGCGGCGCGGCCAGTCCCGTCGTCTATTTCTCCGCGCGCGGCCTCGCGCCGGGCCAGCACACCATCGTCATCGCGCCGCAGGCGGGACTACTGTGGCTACACGGCTTGGTCGCCTACAATGGCGTGGGGCGGGGCATCCTGCCCTACGCCATGTCCTACAGCGGCAAGAGCGCCTACCAGACGCTGCTCAACACCAGGGTGGACTCGGCGCGCGCCTCGGTCGAAGCGTGGGCGCTTCCGCCGAAGTTAGTCGTCATCGAGCACATCGTCAACGACATGCAGCAGGGCGTAGCGTTCGACACCTACGAAGCGCTGCTACGGCGGCTATGCGACTCGGCCAGAGTCGTGGGAGCGTCGGTCCTCTTCGTGATCCCCTTTATTGGACCCATGGCAGGGGCGTGGGCCAACCTGGCGACGGCGCACGCCTACATTGACCGCGTCTACAACGTCGCGCGGCGCCACAACGCGGCCGTGCTCGACATCAACGCGGCGTGGGAGGCGCTCGGCCCTATCGTCGCCGCCACCTACATCGGCAGCGGCGACGCCCACCCAATCGACGCGGGCCACGCCGATATCGCGGCGCGGCTGATTGGATTGTTGGTGTAGTAGCTAGTCGCTAGTCGTTAGTAGTTAGCAATTCTAACGACTAACGACTAGCGACTAGCGACTTATAGAAGGGAGGCATCATGGCCTACACACCGCCCGTCCAGGCGACGGCGATCGAGGGCTTGCAGATCGACGCGAGCGGGGGCCCGCAGCCGGCGCCGAATCCGACGGTGCAGGCGGGGCGGCAGCTGTGCTTCGCCGGGCAGACGGCGAACACAAGCGCGACAGCGGCGGCGAACCAAGCGTTGGGCGCATTCAGCATCCCGGCAGGGACGGCCAACGGCGCTACGATCGCGGTCCCCAACGCGCTGGTCGGGCCGGGCTCGTACGTGTTCCTGCAACCAACAGGGAACGGCGGCGCGATCACGGGGCTGGCTGTCACCGCGACGGCGGCGGGACAGTTCACCGCGACGGTGTACAGCACGGGCGCGACGACGAGCGCCACGGACGTGTGGTATGTGGTGGTCAATTAGGGGCGCGGCCCTCACCCCCAACCCCTCTCCCTGACGCGGGAGAGGGGAGCCGCCTGGCAAGTCACGGGGCCAGGGGAAAGGGGCCGCCTGGCAAGTCACGGGGGAGTATGTTGTCGACCCACTGGCTCTGGCCCCAAAGTCTCCCTCGTTACCCGTGATCCGATGTGGCGGCCCCCCTCTCCCGCGTCAGGGAGAGTGCGCTAGCCCGTCGCCCGCGGGTAGGGCGAGGGGCTAGTTAGCCATGGGGTGGGGGTGAGGGCCGTCTTGGAGGTAATCTTATGACCCTTATTCTCTCTTACACACCCGCCGGGACGCCCGGCGGGCATCCGACGCTGGTGGAGGCGGTGGCCGACCTGCGCCAGGACCTGTTCGACCGGACGCAGGGGCTGGACGCGGGCGTGTCGCCGCGCTGGAGCGACGACGATTTGGTACGCGCGCTCGACCGCGCCGTCGACGAGTATTCGTTCGTCGCGCCGCTCGTGAGCGCGGTAATGACGGCGACGCTGCCGGGGACACGCTCGTACGCCTATCCGCCCGGCGCGTGGTGGATCGAGAGCGTGGAGTACCCCAGCGGGCTCTACCCGCCCGCGCTGGTCCCGTTCGAGGAAGGTGTCACCCCGAGCCTGGGAACCCCGACGGTGGCGCCGACAACAATGGTAAGTGGCGCAACCGGCCCGCTCAGCGGGACGTACGCGTGGGGCGTGACGTTCTTCAAGAGCGGTGGCGAGACCGTGCTCGGCCCGCTCTCGGCGCCGCTGGCGTTGAGCGGGGGCGCGGCGCTGTTAGGCGGGCTACCGCTGGGGCCGCCGGGGACAGTCGGGCGCGGCATTTATCGGACGCGCGTGGGCGTGGCGACGGATGCGGCGCTGGTCGGGCAACTGCTCGACAACATGACGACGGAGTGGGTCGACGCCACGCCCGATGCGGCGCTGGGCGCGGCGCCACCGGCGTCCGACAGCACGGCCAACCTGGCGCAATTCACGCTCAAGCTCCCGCCGGAGCGGTTGCCCGTCGACACGAGCGGCGCGCTCACCGTTACCTACGCCGGCAAACACCAATTGACGCAGGCGGGGACGAGCATCCCAGAGCGCCACCACGACATCGTGCTGCTGGGCGCGGCGGCCTACGCCATGCTGGCGTACCAGGCGGGGACGAACGACCTGTTCGAGTACCAGGACGGCGAGATGCGCGACCGCGTCGATGAGCGGAAAGTGCCAACGGCGTGGCTGACGGCGGGGACAAGCCTGCTGACGCGCTTCCAGGGCAAGCTCACCGAGATCAAAGGCCAGCGCAACGCCGGCGTCGCCGCCATGGCGCGCTGGGGCGACGTGCCGGCGCGCTGGCGCTGGACATGACGGGTGGCCGTAGGGGCGTATGCCATACAGCCCTGTCCGGTGAAAAGTACCCACCGCCATCATAGGTGTAGGGGCGTATCGCTATACGCCCGGCGTTTGCCGCAGAGATGTCCACTGGACGGCGAACGCCGACGAACACCGCGCTTGCGTCGCGACGGACAAACGCGCGGCGAAGACACTTCAGTGTCCGTTGTTTGCCATGCGACTTTAGTCGCAGGCCAACGGCGGTACAGGGCCATTTCATTCTCCCCCTCACCCCCGACCCCTCTCCCTCAAGGGGTGAAGGGAGCGACCCGTGACACGCCGGGCGGCCCCCCTCTCCCGCGTCAGGGAGAGGGGTCGGGGGTGAGGGCCCTGCTATCGCGCCGAGAATGAAATGGCCCTGTACGGCGGTAGCTTGCCCTGCGACTTCAGTCGCAGACCTGTGTAATGTGGGTGACATGTGGGAGGTGGAGCGATGGACGAGGACAGGGTGACATGCCGCGCGACGCGGCGGGATGGCGAGCCGTGCCGGGCCAAGGCCGGCCCGGCGGGTTATTGCTTCGGGCACGACCCCGACCTCGCGCAGCGCCATGAGGAGGGACGAAGCGTGGGCGGCCGCAACCGGGCGACGGCCGCGCGCGTCGGCAAGCTGTTGCAAGGCGACGGCGAGATAGTCGACGTGTTGGGCTTGCTCAAGACCGCCATGGTGGAGGCGTACGCGGGAACGCTGGACGCACGCTCGGCGGGAGCGCTCGCCTCGCTGAGCAACGCGCTGGTGCGCATGCACGAGATCGGGACGCTCGAACTGCGCATCAAGGCGCTGGAGAATCGGGGTGAGTAGCCTGCGGGCGCGGATGGGCCGGTTGGAGGCGCGGCCGCCGGAGCAGCGCTACCCGCAGGACCTGCTCGACGATGTGGCGCGTTTCACGGCGTTGGTCGGGAGCAGCACGCTGCGCCCGTACCAATGCACGGTGGCCGAGGCCGTCCTGGACAGCGTGCGCGCGGGCCGTGGCGACGTCATCTCGGTGATGATGGCCCGCCAGATGGGCAAGAACCAAACGAGCGCGGCCCTGGAGTACTACCTGCTCAACCTCTTCGCAGGGGCGGGCGGTCAGATCGTCAAGGCCGCGCCAACGTTCAAGCCGCAGATTATCAACAGCATGCTGCGCCTGCGGCGCGAGTTGGAGGGTCCGTACACCGCCGGGCGCGCCCGGCCGGTGTTCGGGTACGGGCTGCAGTTGGGGCGGGCGCGCATCCTGTTCTTCTCCGCCGAGAAGAGCAGCAACGTGGTCGGCGCGACGGCGGATATTCTATTGGAAATCGACGAGGCGCAGGACGTCGACGAGACCAAGTATCTGCAAGACTTCAGGCCGATGGCCAGCACCACGAACGCCACGACCGTGCTCTACGGCACGGCGTGGACGGAGGACTGCCTGCTCGAGAAGACCCGTCGGCACAACCTGGAGCTGGAGGAGCGCGACGGACGGCGACGGCACTTCGAGTTCGATTGGACGACGCTGGCGGCGCTCAACCCCGCCTACAAGCAGTTCGTGTCGAGCGAGATCGCGCGCATGGGCCTGGACCACCCCGTGGTGCGGACGCAGTATTTGTTGCACGCCGTGCCAGGGTTGGGCAAGTTCCTGAGCGTGAAGCAGCGCGAACTATTGCGAGGGCGGCATGAGCGACTGCGGGCGCCGGAGCTGGGCAGTGCGGGCAGCGGACCGAGCGGACACGGTGTCAGCGGACACATAGCGTACGTGGCCGGAGTGGATGTCGCTGGCGAGGATGAAGAAGCCAGCGACGCGGCGCTACGGGCATTGAAGCCGCGGCGGGACTCGACGGTGGTCACGATCGGGCGCATCAGATGGAACGACGAGGGCGAGGTCGGGGTCGAAGTCGTCGAGCACTACTGGTGGACGGGGCGGGACCACCAGACGCAGCTGCAGGAACTGGAGCGGCTGACGCGCGAGGTGTGGCACTGCCGGCGGGTGGTGGTGGACGCGACGGGGGTGGGGGCGGGATTGGCCTCGTGGCTAGAGCGGACGCTGGGTGATCTCGTGGTGGAGCAGTTCATGTTCTCGGCGCCGTCAAAGAGCAGGTTGGGGTTCCAGTTGCTGGAGATGATCAACACCGGGCGGTGCAGCGTGTATAAGGACGGCGGCGAAGAGGCGGCCGAGTTGTGGGGCGAGGTGGGATTGGCGCGGTACGAGATGCGGGAGAACAATCAGATGCGGTGGTACGTAGCGCCACACGAGGGACACGACGACTTCCTGGTGTCGTTGGCGCTGTGCTGCCAGGCGGCGCAGGGGGCGGTGCGGCCCGCTACGGACGCTGTGATTCGGCCGCGACGGATCGCGTATGGGGATTAGCGGCATCTCAAGAGTCGCTCAACCACGCTCGACACTGACACTCAGTGTAAAGTTTTCTCCTAGAGCGGAGAGATAGCGCTGGAGTGACCGCAGCGTATACGCGTCGTACCCCTGTTTCTCAAGGCGAGCGACTTGCGCCTGTGATACGCCCAGTCGCTCCGCGACATCCTTTTGGGTCAGGCCGCTCGCTTGCCGCGCCTCGACAAGTTGGAGCCAGATTTCCTTCGCGCTTCCAGCCCGACCGCAGTCGGCGTACGCTGCCATGCGACCGCAGTTGCAGGCCAACGCCCAGTGGCGCATGGCGCGTGGCCTATCGGGGCGGCCCCTGGTGGGCCGGGTAGATCAGCCCATTGCGCGACACAGCAGGTACGGCTTATCCTCGCTTCTAAAAGACAGATGTCTCAGGACGAGTTGAGGAGATATACCCAATGCCCAAGCCTACCCTGTTGCGCCTATCGCTGCTGTCCGCGGTACTTGGAGGGAGCGTCTATGTTGGCGCCGCCCCGCAGCGCGTAGCGCGCGCCGACGATACAGCCCCCACCGATGTCACCCTCACGCTGCCGGACGCGCTCGGCCACGGCCAGACGCGCCGCGAGCCGCGCTACAGCGCGCAGGACCACGGCCACGCGCACGGCCTGGGCGCGCAAGTCGCCAGCGCCGGCGTCGCGGCTCCGACAACCACGACGACGTCGAGCGCGGGCGTCACGGCGGGCACGGCGCCCGCAAGCGTCGACCTATCGGGTAACGCACCGCCAGTGGGCGACCAGGGACAGGTCAACTCGTGCGTGGCCTGGGCCGAAGACTACTCCATGCGCGGCTACTACGCCAAACGCGACGGCTACTACCCCGCCGGCGGAAACCCGGCTACGGGCAGCTTCGAGCCCATGTACACCTACGCGCAACTCGCCAAGGGGCAGAACATTGGTACCTACATGGACGATCACCTGAACATCTTGCAGAGCCAGGGTATCGACAGCCGTGGCGACTACACGCAGGGCGATTACGACTACACCACGCAGCCCAGCGCCGCCGAGACGGCCAACGCCGCGCACTATAAGATCGCCAGTTGGTCCAACCTGTTCTCCTGGGGCACACCAGGCGTCGGCACGGTCGCCCAGCAGGACATCGAGAACGCGCTGGCCGGCGGCAACCCGGTCGGGCTGCTCATCCCCGTGTATAGCAACTTCTACAACCTGGCGCCGGGCTCGTCCTACGTCGACGTACCGACCTCCGGCATGACCAACTACGGCAACCACGCCGTGACCGCCTTCAGGTACGACGCCAACGGCGTGTGGGTCGAGAACCAATGGGGCACGGGCTGGGGTCAGAGCGGCTGGGCCGAACTCTCCTGGGCTTTCGTCAATGGCTACGCCTACCAGGGCGTCGTGATGACGCCGGCCGGCGCGCCGTCCGCGCAGCCAAGCGCCACGTCGACGCCGCCGGCCGTCCCGCCGACGAACACGCCGCAGCCAACCGCGACACAGGCGCCGCCGACCAGCACACCACCCGTCCCGCCGACCAACACGCCGACCGTAGCTCCAACCCAGGCGCCGCCCACGAATACGCCCGCCCCCATGAGCGACTTTACGCTGACGCCGGCGCAACTGGTCATGACCGTCGCGCGGTCCGGGTCGGGCTCCGATCAGTTCACTCTCAGCGGCCAGAGCGGAACCGCTACCCTGAGCGTGAGTGGACTCCCGGCGCGTACCTCGGCGACGTTCTCGGCCAATCCCGTGACATTGAGCGGCCAGGCCTCGACCAGCCTGACCATCTCGGCCGCCCGCAAGGCAACCCCCGGAACCTATACCGTGCGCGTCACGGCCACGGATGGCGCGTACAGCCACACGCAGACGCTGTCGTTGACAATCGTGTAGGAGGAGCCGATCACGCGAGTCCCATAGCCTGCGACTGAAGTCGCATGGCAAACAAACGGACACTGAAGTGTCTCTGAGGGTGGCGCCGTGAGCGACTTTAGTCGCCGTGGTTTGCCATGCGACTTCAGTCGCAGGCTTAAGGGCTTCGTTAGCACAATCGCGGGGCGCCGTAGTTTGCCATGCGCCCGCAGTCGCAGGCCCACGGTCCTGCCCCTTGGGCATGATGCCGTCAGGAGGCACGACAGAGGCGGGGCCGGGATCATCCCGGCCCCACCTCTGTCGTGCGTGGTTCGTGTCTATGCGCGGCGCGTGGGTTAGGACGCGCGGCGGTTGCGGCGGCGGCGATACAGCAGGATCGCGCCGATGGGCAGCAGGCCCGTGGCAAGCAGTTCGCCGGAGCCAAGCTCGGGTGTTGCGTTACCACAATTTGGCGGGCATTTGAGGCCGCCTGGAGGTGTCGTCACTTGACAACTGGTTGAGCTATCATTCTCACCACCACCGCCGAGATATTCAACGAAGGTATAATCGGAAGAAGTGTATCCGCTAGTAGTCGTGTAATCTGTCGCTGCGGTAGCCAGAAGAGTGTCAACGTTGGTACTATTGTAGTTGCCGCTTCCAAGGCTCGGGTTGCTTGCCACGTTTAACTCCGCCGTCAGGAGGTGCTTCAAGTAATCGTTTTTCTTGTTAGCCCCACTGGGCGATAGGAAACTGAACGCTGCCGCGAGATAGTCGTTCTGCAACGTTGCCCCTGTGTCTCCCGCGTTGAAGAAAGAACTGGTGGCCGACAGGGTCTTGAAGTCCAGCGTTCCACCAGGGCCAAACGATGATACTGAACTTGTCAGCAAGGCGTAGAAGCTACCTGTAGTGCCGCCGCTCTTGAAGTACTGTCCATTACCATCATCAGTGGTAATGGTGCCGGTCGATCGGTCAAATCCTTTGACGTGATAGTAACCAGGGCTAAATATTGATGCGCATAGCCCACCGCCAGTTCCAGCACTAGTGCTGCTATCATCTGCATGCGCTGCAGTGCCGAGACCGAGACCGAGGGTCCCGACAATGGCAACACTTGCGATTACCCGGCCTAGCCGAGATAAACCAACTGTCTTTTCCATTATGAGTGTTCTCCAAAGGTAAAATGTGTGTATCGATGCCCGACTCGCTATCCGTGCGTGGTCGCCGGCATCGGGCGCGGTGTGTCCGAGGTCGTCAAGCAGGCTTAGTGGGCGGGTCACCTCTCTTTACTTGTCGCTTGCGTGCCACATATGCGCTGGCGGCCGGTTCCGCCTGGGATGCGATTCTCACAATTGCACGGTTGGCGATGGATATTGACCAGTCCGTGTACCCATCATAACAAGCCGAGGTTAAGATCCGGTTACGATTTCGACCTAAATTACGTCTTTTCGGTTAAGGTTGGTTACGGCCGCGCAAAATCTTCTATAGGCTTTGGTTTATTGCATGAGACCGTTGCAGATGTGAGACAAAAGGGGCGCGTTTTGCGGTGAGAGTGTGGGATTGCGAGTGCATGGCCTGACCTTAAAAGGTCATGGCAGGGGACGGACCTTGAAAAGGTCTATGCGGACGCCACGCGTGGCGCGCTTTCAAGCGCCATGGCCTGCTATGACCTTTTAAGGTCAGGCCGGCGGCCATCACCATCACCGCAGCATACCCACTTCTATAGAACATGGTCGCATAGCAGCGCCAGGCGCAGCGGCACTGGGGCCTGCGACTAAAGTCGCATGGCAAACAACCGGCGACTAAAGTTACTCCTGGTGTACCATCGCCAGCCGCTCCTGGTGTACCATCGCCGGGTGGGACGTGACACGGCAGGCCCGTATGTCCATCGGGCGAGACACTTCAGTGTCCGTGGTTTGCCATGCGACTTCAGTCGCAGGCCCGCGTCCACTATACCGGCGCCCCTGGCCGGTAGGCTTACACTGGTCTGGCCGTGGCCCTCGTGCTGGGGGCCGATCACGATGGACACGTCGTCGTCCAGGGCCACGAGCAGGCGGAACAGACGGTCCAGCGAGTAACCCCTGAAGCGCCCACGCAGCAGGTCCGATACATTGGGCAGTGCTATTTGACAAATGTTACACCTCTGCTATCATGGAGTTGACGTTTCTTACAGGGAAAGGGGGCATTATGCCGGCGCCTCGTAAGTCTGTGTCCCCGTACGCTTCTCTCGTGCATTTGGGCGGTGGGGCAACGCCCATTGTAACGCGCGACCCACCAGGCTTGGGACGCCCGGTCAGGGTGCGCAGGCGCAAACCATGGACAGCACACCGCCGTTTTAACCGGCAACGCTCTAGTCCATCGGCTGAGACGTCCATGTCGCGGTCTATTCAGATTTTACAAGAACTACTGAGCCCTGATGAACTCGCGGTATTGGCTGATCGCGTCAAGCAGGCTGTCGAACCGCTGCCCGCGATGGGCGCACAGAAGCCTTTCATTACCGCATTGACGGACGGTCGGCATTATAGCCAGAGTGAGCGTGTTGTGCTCGAAGCGGCGACCGCGCTTCAAACACTGCGGGAGCGACGCGATGTGCTTGCAGGGGCTCTTCCTGTACGCGATGTGGCGAAGTTACTGGGTAAAACACGGCAAGCGATACATGATCGCGTCAAAAAAAACACGCTGCTAGGGATCAACGACGGTGGACAATTGCGCCTTCCCGCATGGCAATTTGATGCCGGGTCTCCTAAAGACGTGACGCCAGGGTTGCCGCAGGTTCTTGACATTCTTACGGATTTACATGTCCCACCGATTGTTAAAGCAGCATGGTTGCAGCGGCCTAACCCCTATTTTGAGGGGCGAACTCCGCTGGATGTTTTGAAATCGGGTGACGTGGAACGTGTCCTCGCGGAAGCACGCGGGATTAAGATGGTGTAAAGGGGACGGCGCGGGTGGTCGAAATCTTAGGACCGCCTCCGCCGCGGCCCCCTAACCCGCTTTATCATGATCTTGAGGCTGGTAAGCAACTATTTCGGATCTTTGATCCGACAAGCTATGGCGCGACGTCTGTTAGTTTTCGCGCGAATGGGCCGCGCGCCCGCTTTGACCATCATCATGCGGCGCCAGATGGTTTGCCAACAAACAATGCGACGCGTGCCATCATCTATGCGGGATTTACCCTGTCCTGCTGCCTTGTCGAGTATTTTGGCGATGTAGGGTCGATCATTTTTGGTGAGTGTCACATCGCAGGTCCCCGCCTACTACACGGCGTCCATCTTCTCGACCTGCGTGACAACGGCGCTATGCGGGCAGGCTCAGTCGCCGCGTTGGCCAAGACCGCTGATCGCCCGTTAAGCCAATCGTGGTCTCGTTACTTCTATGAGCACAACGCCGCCTACCCTGATATCGACGGTATCATCTTCTATAACGCTCATAATGACGAGGACGCGGTTGCACTCTACGAGCGTTGTGCTGACGCATTGGTGTGTGACCCAAATGATGACATGCGCCTGGATGATCTCCGGTTACGCCCGGCTATCCTGGAAGCCGCCATCCAGAATAACTTGAGTGTGCCATAAGTAGACCGGCCCGCACAGACCTTTCAAGGTCCGTGGCCTGCCATGACCTTTTGACCTTTTAAGGTCAGGCCGCCTCTCACAATCGCGAACGCATCCCTATTTTGCTGTGTCTCTTGACAGCGTACGAATTCGTGCTACAATCGTGCATGTATATAGAACAAATGTTCTATTATAGATCGCGAGAGGGGGCATGAGTGGGCGCGAATGTGGGCGTCGATTGTCAGGTGGCGCTCGATGGCATGGGCTATTGGCTCGCGCCGCACAGCTACCATGTGCAGCGCCCGCGCCTGCGCAAGGCCACGGTGCTGGCCTCCGGCGCCGAACGTTATGTCGACGTCGGACCGGGCAAGCGCGTGTGGCTGTTTACCGTGCTGGCGGCCAATGACCTCGCGCGCTACGACGGCCAGCCCACCGGCGTCAGCGGCCAGCAGTACCGCGACGCGCTCGTCGCCTCCTACAACACGATCGGCGTCTTGCCGTTCGTCGATCCCCACGGCGTGGCCTGGCAGGTCCGCTTCGACCATCTTGTGGAGAACGTGCCCGACCCGCGCACCGCCCTCACCGGACCCGGCTATCTGCTGGCGGTGGAGTTGGTCGAATCGTGAGTGGCGAGTGGCGAGTGGCGAGAACTGATCACTCGCCACTCGCCACTCGCCACTCGCCACTCGCCACTCGCCACTTTATAAAGGAGATTGTATGCCCCCCGCTTTTCAGGCGTCCTACGGCGACTATGTAACCGACGCCGCTGGGCATGCCGTGGCCGGCGCGGCCGTGGCGCTCTACCCCGTCGCTCTGTTCCCGCCGGGGACGCTGCCCACGACGGCGCTGCTGGCCCCCATCACGCCAACGGCGACGGCGCTGTCCGACGCGAACGGCCGCTTCCTGTTCACGGGGCTGCCGCCCGATGACTATCATGTACTCGTCCAATATACGCCGCCGGGCGGCGCGCCGGCGACAGCCTGGCGCTACGGCGTCCCCGTCGCGCCCTACGAGGCGGCCCGGCGCACCGCCGCGCACGCCGCCGGCGCGGCTATCCCGCGCACCTTTCCAAGCTGCTCGGCGGTCTGCCCGTGAGCGTGATGTGCGTGGGCGAGGCGGTGACGCTCGGCTATAATGCCACCGGCACGGTCGCCGGCGGCTGGGTGGCGCGCCTGGCCGCGCGGCTCGCCGCGGCCGTCCCTGCCGCGAACGTGACGCGCTACGACCCGGCGGCCTACGCCACGACGTTCGACGCGCCGATCCCGAGTTGGTCGGGCATGACGGTCGGAGCTGGGGCCGGCCCGGCCCCGCAGCAGGTGTCGGTGATCGACGCCGCCGTGAGCGGGGACACGGTGTTGCGCGCGTTGCGCCGTGCCACTAATTTCACGGCGGCGAGTTGGGCCCCGCCGCCCGACTGTTATGTGATCCTGCTGGGCTACGGCGAGATGGACGCTGATCCCGGCGTCAACGTGACGGCGGCCGACTTCGCGGCGCACCTGACCGGGCTCGTCGATGTGCTGCGCGCGGGCGGGGCTGAGGCGCTGCTGTGCACGCCGCACGTCTGCCCGCCCCCCGGCGACGATAGCTACGCCGCGGCGGTGCGCGCTGTAGCGGCGCTAACCGGCTGTGGCTTGGTCGACCTGCGCGCGCTGTGGCAGGATCACTACGATCCCACTATGCCCAACGATGGCTATGGCGCCTGGTTAGATACGTCGGCGGGGAACCATGTCAACCCCACCGACGCCGGCCACCGCGCTATCGGCGACGAGGTCTACCAGGCGTTCGACCCGGCGGCCGCGCTGCCGCTTCCTTATATAGGGGACGGCGGGGCGCCCGGAGCGCCACACTGGGAGTGTGTGCGCCTGCTCAACACCAGCGCGCTCCTGGCCTATAGCGGCGATTGGACCGCGCACACGGGCTTCGCGCTCTCGACGCTGCTGGCCAGCCCGCGCGAGATGCAGGCGGCGACGCCGGGCGACCGCGTGACGTTCAGCGCGCGCTGTAGCGAGTTGTACATGCTATGCCGCCGCTGGCGCGACGGCGGCCAGGTGACGGTGACCATCGATGGCGTCGCCGCGGGCACGGTCGATCTGTACCGCGCCCTCCCGCTGGGCACGTTCGACCTGAACGACGTCAACGGCGCCATCGCCCCGCGCGATCGCGTGCCGCTCGCGCTCGGCCTCGCCGACGCGGTCCACACCGTGACGCTGACGCTGGCCGCGACGAATAACCCGGCGTCGCAAGGCACGCTGTGGCGCTTCGACGCTCTGGAGTTGGCGCGTCCGCGCGTCGACGGCCTCGCGGTCGAGGGCACGGAGCCGTTGCAGCAAGCGCAGCGCGGCACGGCGACAGTAGCGCTGGTCAACGCGGCGATGGGCGCGGCCACGGTGACCTTCCCGCGGCCCTACCCCAGCGCGCCCCCGGTGGTCGTGGCGCAGAGCCCCAACCCGGCCTACTACACCGTCGTCGGCGCGGTCAGCGCGACGAGCGCCACCATCACCCTCGTGCAGTACGCGCACGCGCCTGTTACCGACACGCAGACCGTGCCGTGGCTGGCATTTGGATAAGTGACGAGTGACGAGTGACGAGTGACGAGTGACCAGTTCTCGCCACTCGCCACTCGCCACTCGTCACTTTATCACTGAAAGGAGCCCCCTATGAGACCCCTCCCACCCGCCCTGGCGGACGCCGTGGGCGCGAGCGGCGCCACGCCGCTGGTACGGCTGGAATTGCTGGACGTGACGCCGCGCTACGCGCCGCTCTTCGCGTCCGGCCCCATCGGGCGCAACGCGGCGGCGCTGACCCTCGACGGCGCCGTGGCGCAGGCCTACCAGGACGCCGCCGGGACAATCTACGCGCGGCGCGTCCCCGACCCGACGGTCGTGCCGTGGAGCGCGTGGGCGCCCGTCGCAACGGCCTCAGACACCGCCGCGGGGGTGGCGCTGGCCCGCCTCGACGATCGCCTGCGCTTGCTGTGGCAGGACGGCGCGGCGACGGCGGTCCGCGCCGCCGACTCCTTTGACGGCGGTGTGACGTGGGCGGCGCCGGTCACGTTGTTCGACCCTGGCGCGCGCGTGGCCGCTGTGACGGCCGATGGCACGATCGGGGTGGTGTTCATCGCCATCGCCTACGCCACGGGAGGCGGTTCATGGCGCGTGGCCGTGTGGTCGCTCACGGACGTGTGGCGGGGCGCCGACTGGACTAACGGCGATGTTGGCGCGATCGCGGGTTTGCACGCGTTACGCCGGGGCGACGGCTCTTTCCTGCTCGCGCTGGCGGCGCAACCGAACGTCGGGGCGGGCGTGGCGCTGCTCGTCTGCGGCTATCGGGGCAGCGGGCCGTGGGACGCGCCGCTGACGGTGGTCCCGCCCGACGCATCGGGCGCTGGAGGTATTCGCCTCAGCGAGCCGCGGCTGGCCGCGTACGATGGGCGCTATCACCTGGCCTACTCCGTCGTCGACCAGAGCGCGCCGAGCCCGTTGACCCCGGCCCACGTCGCGCTGACACATTCGGTCGATGGAACACACTGGACCGATCCATTGGAGGACGCCGGGACCTACGCCTTTGGCGCCACTCCGCTACGCGTCGCGGCCGGCTATCTATTGGCCGCGCCCGACGCGTCGGCGCTGGCGCCGCCAGCCTACGATCCAAACGCGCCGAACGCGCCGGGTCGCTACGCCGACCTTTCGGCCGCGCTATCGCGCCTCGATGTCGTGCACAAGGACGGACTGCCGGCGCGCCTCATCGCGACGGTACAAAATGGGCTGTTCGACGACACGCCGCTGCGGCTCAACGTCGCGCTGCGCCTCTCGCTGGGCTACGCGGGCGCGGGTGTCGCGCCGGCCTGGCTGTTCTTTATAGAGGATTGGAGCGCGGTGCGCGCGGCCGACGAAGACGAGCTTGTGATCACGGCTTCGGACCGCACGGCGTGGTTAGACCGGCAGAGCCGGACCACGCTGCTCTACGAGGGGCAAACGGTCGCGTGGCTGGCCCGCGAGATCACGACGCGAGCAGGGCTGGTGGCGGTGGAGACGGCGGCGACAGCGCAGTTCGCCTACACGGTGTCCGTCTTCGCGGTCCCGGCCGGCTCGACGTGGCGCGCGGCGCTACAGCGCCTGGGACGCCTCTACGGGTTCGACGCCGCAGCGCGCGTCGGACCCGACGGCGCGGACACACTGGTTCTCTACGAGAAGAGCCCAGCTGACGCGCCGGTGTGGAGCTACGCGTATGGGACGGGGAGCGGCGTCGAGAGTCTCGTCACCGCGCGCGGCCTCGACCGCGCCAACCACGTCCTCGTCTTCGGCGCCGGCACCGTGATCGGGGAGGCGTGGGACTGGGCCGACGTGGCGGAAACGGGGCAGGAGCGTTACCTGCACACGATCGAGACGCTCATCACGGCAGCGGACGGCGCGGCCCTGCGCGCCGCGCTCGACCTACAGCGCGAGGCGCGCCTGGCTTGGAGCGGTTCGCTCTCAGCCCCGTTGCACCCCGGTCTGGAGTTGTGGGATGTCCTATCCATCGGGGGCACGGACGCCGCGCCGAACCGGCGCGTCGCGACATTGCACGAGATCTACGAGCCGCAGCAGGGCGTCTACGACATGGTGGTAACCCTGGAAGGGGCATAACCCCAGCCCCTCTCCCGCAAGGGCGATCATCACACGGCAGGGCGACTCCCCTCTCCCGCGTCAGGGAGAGGGGTTGGGGGTGAGGGCCGTGTGTAGCGAGAAAGATAGAACCAATGAATGCCGCGAGTGACAGTGATCTGGAGACCGACGAGGCGTGGGAGAACAGCGACGCGATGTTCTTCGACACGGATATGGACGCGGAGGCCAAGGCGTGGCGGCAGCATGAACAGGCCGAGTTGCGTTATACGCTCGGGCTGGACGACGCGTCCGGCTACCACGTCGTGGACAGCGAGGCGGATGCCCTCGACGACGGCGTGAGCCTCTTGCCCTGGCCCATTATAGCGGATGGCCCGGAGGATGTGGCGAGAGAGAGCGAGGCGAGCGCGTCCTTTCCCTGCCTGGAGGGCGGCCGTTACAGTGGATGCCTGGGGTTGGACTGCCCTCTGGAAACGTGCTGGACCGGCGCGGCCACGGTGAGCTTTGCCGACAGGATGCACAGGATGCGCGAGGAGTCACGCGTCTCGGCCACGCTCTACGTGCCCGGAGCGCCCTGCCACGGCTGCTCGTACCTGCGCGAGGACGTGGCGCCCGCGCACAAGCCACAAGCGGGCGGGACGCGGCGCGTCCCATACGGGGCCGAAGACACGCCGCCCGCCTCTGGCGAACCTGTGATGCCCCGCCGCATCACCTGCGCGCAGGGGTTATGGGCGCACCCGATCTCGCTCGCGTCCTTCGTGACCCAGCGCATCCCCATGCGCGACCAGGACGACCCGCGACATTGCCCGTGTTTCGCGCCGCGCGCCGCGCCCCATCCGTCCGTCGTGGCGCACCTACAACGACGGCGTGAGCGCACCCGCCAACTGCGCGAGGAGCGGCGAGAGTATGAGGTCGAATGATCCAGAAGGGGATGGGCGCGCCGCGTTATACTGGAGGTGCTAATTCGTAGCGGCCAGCCGACCTTTTGAGAGACTGTATGCCCCCTGCCTTCGTGAGCGCACGCGATGATCCCTTCTAAATATTGTGGCAACTGTGGCGCGGTGAACGATCCCACCGCGCGCTTCTGCGGCAACTGCGGCGCGCGGCTGAACGCGCCCGCGCCGCCCACCGTGCCCGGCGCGGCGTCTAGCGCGGCCGGGAGCTACGGCATGCGGCCGGCAGCGCCGGCGGCGCTGCCGCCGCACGCGCCCGGCCCGCCCGTGACCGGGGCCGTCGCCGCGACTCCGATGACCGTCGCGCCGGCCGGTGGCTTGCAGGGGACCGTCGTGGGGCGCGGACGCTACGCCATCGACCGCATGCTGGGGCGCGGCGGCATGAGCGCCGTCTACATGGCGCGCGACCTGCACGTCGCGGGACGCCTGGTGGCCGTCAAGGAGATGGTCGACCAGTTCGCCGACGCGCAGGAGCGGCTGGAGGCCGAGCGCGACTTCGCCCGCGAGGCCGATATGCTGGCGACGCTGCACCACGCCGCCATCCCCACCATCATCGACCGCTTTAGCGAGAACAACCGCCACCTGCTTGTGATGGAGTACATCTCGGGCGAGAATCTGGAGCACAAGCTCGAAGCGCACGGACCATTCGATGAGGAGACGGTGCGCGCATGGGCGCTCGAACTCTGCTCCGTCCTCTCCTACCTGCATGGACGCCAGCCGCCCGTCGTGTTCCGCGACCTCAAGCCAGGCAACATCATCTTGCAGCCCGACGGCCGCGTGCGGCTGATCGACTTCGGCATCGCGCGCCTCTTTAAACCTCAGCAGAAGGCCGACACGACGGCGCTGGGCACCAGCGGCTACGCTTCGCCCGAGCACTACACGGGGCAGACCGATGCGCGCTCGGACATCTATTCGCTCGGCGCAACGATGCATCACCTACTCACGGGGCGCGACCCCTCCAAGTTCCCGCCGTTCCAGTTCCCGCCCGTGCGCGACCTGAATCCTGTCGTGTCATCCGATATGGCCGCCGTGGTCGAGAAAGCGGTGCGCACGAGCCACGAGAAGCGCTTCGCCACGGTCGACGACATGCGCAAGGCGCTGGAACCGAAACGCAAAAAGAAAAACGCGGCGACGACATCCCCCGCGCGGACCTCTGGTACTCCCCCCACCCCGCGTCCCGCCACCGCCGCCGCGAACGGCCACGCGCCGGCCACGCCCACGCCCGCTCCCGCGCAGGGGAGCCAGACGCCGCCGGCGCCTCCAGCGCCATTTGCCTTTCCGTCCATACCCACGGCTCAACAACGCTCCAATCCGTCCAACGTTCCCGCTCCGGCGCCAGGCCCCGTCGCCGCCGCTCCTACGCCGGCGCCCGTCGCGGCCCAACCTACACCCGTTGTGCCGGCGGCGGCCGCGCGTCAGGTCCTGGTGATCGAGGCGTTCAACGGGGGCAGGCGCGCCGACTACGCCGCCGTCGCCACCGTGATCGCGGCGCTAACGGGGGGCGACGTGGCGGCGATCCGCGCCGTGTTGCAGCGCGGTCTGCCCGCGACGTTCCCCCTGGCGGCGGGGGCAAATCCGGTGAACGGCCTACAGCAGTTGGCCCAACTCGGCGTCGTGGCGCGCGTAGTAACACCGCACGCCGTGCCCGTCCTGCTCGACCCGAACCTGCGGCGGCAGCTCGACACGACGCACCAACTGCTGGTGCGCGACGTCGTAGTGGGGCCGGCGCAGGTGTGCCGCTGCCGGCGCTGCGGCTACACCTGGAAGACAAACAAGCGGCCGGGCGACGCCGTGCCGCTGCGCTGCCCCGACTGCCGCAGCCTGGAGTGGGGCCGCTGGCGCATCTTCGAGTGCGCCTGGTGCGGGCACGAGTGGGATACCGGCGACATCCACACGCGGCGGGCCGACCAACTCTTCCCGACCTGCCCTTGCTGCGGGCTGCCCAACTGGCAGACCGGCCGCCCGGCCGCGCGCAGCGGCTGGCTCGACCGCATCATCGCCACCCTCGCCGGCACGGCGTAGGGGCGAGTGACGAGTGATTACTATCAGCTATCGACTGAACGCAGTTGCTACTCCCGCCGCTCTCAATCGGGGAGATAGGCGTGCAGAAGGTGACGCTAGCGCATCACGAACCGTCTCCATCATCCGGTTCAGTCATATCGCTGGCGTAGTACTCGTTAAGCAAAGCTTGCGCATCTTCAAGCGTCATCATGGAGATTTGTGCGGCGGAAAAGTGGCGCACTTCGCGCAAATGACGCGCCAGATAATCGGGCAGACGACCTGTGATGACAGGCGAAGGCGGCACATCGTATTCTACTACTCCATCTTCACCCGCCAAGCCGCGCCAAAAGTCCTTTTCACTCTTGAGACGTAACTGCTGGGACCACACTCGCCGCCACAACTCCGGCGGTACCTGCTCACCATCGTGCCCAAACGACACCTTCGTGTGTGAGCGCAGGCCGCCCGGCAGCATCTTGTCATAGTACCAGTGGTCAGTAGACTTCTCGCTGTAACCCTGGACCTGGCAAAAGCGGCGCACCTGCGCCTAGCGGGGCCGTGGCACTAGCCGACCGTAGCCGCGGCAACGGCTGTAGCGCGGGGCATAGACCCGAAAAGCATACGCGCCAGTTCTTTATCGCCGTCGGTCAAGCTGAGGCGCAGGACATACGGCATCTGCGCCTCCGTATCGGACATATGGCGATACATGTCCCACATCTCGAAAAAATGCCGCACGTACGATTGCACGCCGTGGAGAAGCGTGGCGCGCGCCTCTTCCAGCGTTGCCTCGTGTGACCCCATATTCAACTCGCGCACCCATAGCGTAAAGCCCCCCGTCTCTTCCGGGATGACGTCGACGGTGAAGCACAGGTGTTCCAACGCGCGCAGCATTTGCGCGCGCGACATGAGGATACCCTGTTCACGCTTGTAGCGCACGATCTTGATTGGCCGCTCCTCACGCACCGCCCTATCGAAAACCGCCGCGAGATTGCTCGCCTCGCTCACGTTGACACTCTCCAGCATAGGTTCCTCGTTCACCGCCGTCATTATTGCCCCCTCGATCGCGCCCACTCATTACGTATGTTGTACAAGTTACACATGCTTAGATCAAGGCGCTGACTTATATTTTGTCTTGATCGCGTGACCTCACGTTTTGGGCCGTGCGGCCGTGGCGTACCACTACCTCGCCGGGCTGCCGTACGCGGACACGGACATGGCTCATCAGGCGTAGATAAGCGCGATCATGCGTTAGACATGCGTCGCAGGCCGGCTCCCTTCTTCCGTTGCCGGTGAGAGGGAACGGAGATGGGCGCCAGGCGCTGCCTGCACCGACGGCAGCCGCACCGTCACGGTCGTGCCCTGCCCGCACTGGCTCACGATGTCCAGACTCCCGCCATGGGCGGCGACGATCGCCTCCACGATGGACAGCCCCAATCCCGTGCCCCCCGTCGCACGGCTGCGCGCCTCGTCGGCGCGATAGAAGCGCTCCTGCACGCGCGGGAGATCTTCCGGCGCGATACCCACGCCATCGTCGCGGACCGTCAGCACGGCGTTGCCTTCCTCCGCCTGCAACACGAGCCCGATATGGCCGCCCGGCTCCGTGAACTTGACGGCGTTGTCGATCAGGTTAGCCACGACTTGAGCCAGGCGGTCGGCGTCGCCGCGCACGATCACCATGGGCGTGGACAGGTCGAGCGTGACCTCTCGATCGGGGCGCAGCAGCCGCACGCCGGTCCACGCGTCGCGCAATATATCCGCAAGGTCGACATCGGTCCGGTGCAGCGTGAGCTGCTTATTGTCGAGCCGCGCGAGCGCGAGCAAGTCGTTGACCAGCCGCGTCATACGATGCGTTTCGCCGCGCATGGCCTCAAGCGCTTCCGCCAGGTCGTGCGGGTCCGACGCCGCGCCAAGGAGCAGCACGTCGGCGTATCCGCCGAGCGCCGTCAGCGGCGTGCGCAACTCGTGCGCGGCGTCGGCCACGAAGCGGCGCTGCGTGGCGAACGCGTCCTCGACCGCGGCGGCCATCGCGTTGAACGAACGCGCCAGGCGGCCCACTTCGTCACGAGCAGGAGGGACGGCCACACGGCGCGCGTAATCCCCGGCGGCCATCGCGTTGGCGGCGGTCGCGACACGCATGAGCGGCCGCAGCGAGCGGCGCACCAACAAGGTCCCCAGCGCCGTCGCCAGCAGCAGCGCCACGCTCGCCCCGCCCAGTGTCAGCAGTCCCACCTCCGCGGCCGTCGCGTCGACGGACGCCAAACTCTCGGCCAGCGCCAGAATGCGGCGCGACGGCGCTCCCGTCACGTCAGGGTTACCGGAGCCGGCGGCGCTTGCCCCCGGCGGCGCGGGCGTGGCGCCGGGCAGTTTCCCCTTGCCAACGGGTAGGACGGCCACAGCCACGAGGTAGGAGCCACGCGCGGTCGCGGCCTGATAGGTTGATGCGGCCGCCGGGTCCCCGGCCAGCGCGCGGGTTATGTCTGGTAGGCGGACGAGGCTCGACACAGCCGGCGTCTGCTCGTTCTGGGCGGTAGCCACGACCGACGCGCGCCCCGTTGCGTCCACCAGGATGGCCGTGATACCCGGCCCCGTGCTCAACGCGATCGTTCCGGTTCCAGTACGGGGAGGCTTGGACACGGCGCGCGCGTCGGCGAGGACCGCGGCGCGCAGGGACTCGCTCGTATTGTTAAATAGCAACGCGTGTACCGCGACGAATTGCAGCGCCGTCAGCGGCGCCAGGGCAAGCAACAGCACGAGCGCGTAGCCCAGCGCCAGCCGCCAGCGCAGTGGGAGCGCCCCGACCCACCGCCACGCCGGCGTCAGTGCGGACGCCTCGCGCAGCCCCCCCTTCACCTGTAATCGTGCCCGTGCGCGCATTCTTTGTGCTATCCCATCCCTTTTACCTTCAGTGTAGACTGTAGACCATTATGCGCAAGGGCCTGTACCGCCGCGCACAACGCAAGCCTGCGGCGTAAGACAAAGCCAGTGCTCTGGTGCTATGCTGTAGTCAGGAGGCACATGACGGCCCAACAAATAGAGGATGTAAGCATCGCTGAACTCGATCAGTTGCACGAGGATCTTGGCATACCAACGTCGGACATCGTGGCTGGCCTGCGCCTCACTGACGATGCCATCAACCAGTGGCGCACAACGGACAAGCAACCGGCTACTCAAACACTACGCCATTTCCATGTGCTCATGCAGTTACGTGACAGCCTACGTGATATGTTTGCCGAGCCCAAAGATGTTCAGCGGTGGATGCAATCCGAACTGCGTTACCTCGACTGGCGCACGCCACAGCAGGTCATACGCGAGGGTGACCCGGAACGGGCGTTTGCAGCCTTCGAGGCGCTCGCCTCGGGAATATTCCTATAAAACAAATGGGCGTACTCTGCGGGAGACGTCCGTATAGATAACGAGGAGGATGCCTAGTGAACGCAACGATCACCTTGACGCGCGCCGCCACGCTGAAGCCGAAGCCACGGGATAGCGACCTGACCTTCGGCGTCGTCTTCACCGACCACATGGTCACGATACCGTACCAGGAGGGACAGGGGTGGGGCGAGACCCGCATCGAGCCCTACGGTCCGTTCAGCCTGGACCCCGCCGCCGCCGTACTGCACTACGCGCAGACGGTATTCGACGGGCTCAAAGCCTTTCGCGGCCAGGACGGCGTCGTACGCCTGTTCCGCCCGCACCAGCATGTCGAGCGGCTGCGGCGCTCGGCGACGCGTCTGTGCATGCCCGCGCTCGACGCCGACCGGGTGATGGACGCCCTGCTCTCCCTGCTGGAGATCGAACAGGAATGGGTCCCGAGTACGCCGGGGACCGCGCTCTACATCCGCCCTGTCATCATCGCCACCGAGCCCTTCCTGGGCGTGCGTCCGGCGCGCTCATACCTGTTCTACATCATCCTCTCACCCGTCGGCTCATACTACCCCGGCGGCCTGGAGCCGCTGCGCATCCTGGTCAGCGACCGCTACGTCCGCGCCGTCGATGGCGGCGTCGGCGACGCCAAGACGGGTGGCAACTACGCCGCCAGCCTGCTCGCGGCCGAGGAGGCGCACGCGGCGGGCTACGCGCAGGTGCTGTGGCTGGACGGCGTGCAGCGGCGCTACCTGGATG
>JAABUL010000835.1_pt1 | contig 63708 bp, 109 predicted proteins | sample 5559151 | NCBI WGS metagenome assembly JAABUL01 (sample SAMN10711876, study PRJNA513368) | rock metagenome | isolation source: Antarctica rocks | place: Antarctica: Victoria Land, Pudding Butte sud
TCTCCCTCCCGGGTGAGTGCACGAAGTCTCGCTATCTGCGTCATTATCGGGTGTGTTTGCCCCCTGACATACACAGACAGTCGACAAGCGACGCCGCTGGCTGGGGCATCCAAAGCAGGCTGCCGAAACAGCAGCTTCCTGCAGACATGATAAAGAGATGCATGCATCACCCTGTTCTTGGGGACCGCAGGCTTCAACCCCAGAGGTCAGAGACCGAAACGGCTCGTCAGCGGCAGCCAGCGCCTGTGCTCGCCGCCGCTCAGCTGGCGGCGGTCCAGGCAACAAGACGGACGCAATCAAGACGTGCACAAGACATCCGACAAGCAGGCACGCCCTCAGGCGCGAAGCGTGATGCACAGAAAGGGAGCATCATGAGGAGTCGCCGGGCTGGCAGATTGCCCCAAGGCGGCCTCAACGCCTCTGAAAAACAAGGCTGCGGTGCTTCATGGGGTAGAGGTGTCAGCCAAGGGTCGCGGGGAGCCCAGCGGCCCCCGGACCCGCAGAGAAGGAGGAGAAAGTTTATGGATCATCGTGAGACTGCTCATCATCGCCTAGCACTGCGCTGGCACGGCACCTGCCGCCGGCTCTGTTCTGCACTTGATACCGAGCACTCTGTGGTTGGCATGCATTGTCCTTCATCCGTGACGTGATCGTGATGGTGTGTGCGCCAACACTGTGGAGCCGGCATGCCTATGTGCTGCTGGCTGGCAGCCACCATACTAAACTGTGTTTCAGTACCCTCTAAAACCTGCACGCCTGTGTGTTTTGTGCTGTCTCATGTTTCCTTGCTTGTTATGTCGTCTTGTGGATGTAATAATGTCACAGAAACACCGGTACGGATTATTACAATGCATGCAACTGGTTTAATCTTTCTCACTTGCCCGACATACTCATCTGCTAACCGTTCGACTGCAAAGAAATTGTAGGGAGGCCACGATTGCTGAGCACACGCATGCTTTCTTATCGCTAGCCAATGCGCCTGCCTCGGGCCCATTGACAGGCTGGGAGCCTGCCACATCGCTCTGCCAGGCACCCACTCCCTGCTGCCTCTCGCCCAGCGCTACCTCGGATCCCTTAAAGCCGCCCGTAGCGCCGCCCGCGCCGCCTGCAGCTGCGCCGCCAGGCCGGCGCGGTACCGCAGGTCCGCCGCCGTGAGCGGCTCCGCACTGGCTTTAGAGTCCATGAGATCTTTTGGGTCTCTAATTTCCTCCGCCACGAAGCCGAGCGCCGCCATCTCCGTTGCTGCCACTGCGCCGGAGCCTGCGCTGCCGTGCGAGCAGCCGGCGCCGACGGCGGCGGCCGCCGCCGCCGGCTGTGCCGGCGCGGCTTCGCTGCCCTGTGGTGAGCCGCCGCTGGCGTTGCCGGCACCTTCCTCCGGCCCTGTGGGGCGGTCGTCGCCGAGCGCGGCGTCCACAGCCTGCAGCGCGGCGTGCAAGGCCACGGGCTGCAACAGGCCCACGGGCAGCGCCGACACCGCCGCCAGCGCCGCTGCTGCCTGCAGACACGGAAGGCAAAACCAACTTCAATCATGCGAGCGACCAGGTGCTGCGTTGGGTGCGACAGCATGTTAAGACCAGAGTGATGCCAGCCGCAGGGTAGCGAGCACCGGCACCGCTGCCCCCTTCGCACTGCGGCACACTGCAGCCTGATGGCCGGGAATCCTCGTGTCGGGCCACGCCCACATGACCCCAGGTTTCCGCACCTGCATGCGGACTTTGGAGTTGCGGCTGCGGCGCAGCACCGAGGCGGCGGCGTCGGCCAGTCCCGGCACCGCGGCAGCTGCCCCCGGCTCGCGCGACAGCAGCTGCCCCGCGCTGAAGACGCGGGCCGCCGCCGCCGCGGCGTTCCACTGCACCTTGGCGCTGTCGCCCAGCAGCGCCGCTTGCAGGGCCTGCGTTGCAGGCAAATCAGCGAAGGTCCCAGTGATGCTCGTAGACGACGATGCACAATGATGACATGATGACATGTGACAGGGTGCTGCATAAAGCTGCCCAGCCGCCCAGGCAGCCTCCCCTGAAACGCTTCACTGCGACGCTGGCCGCCAATCGTGCCTCGCAAGCAGCATGGCGAACAAGACAGACGAAAGTGCAGAGCAAGGCGACTGCCCGCGGCGTTCCCACCTGCAGAGCGTCCCGCAGGCAGGCGTCTCCGCTGTCTGCAGGTGGCGGCGGCGCCGCCGCAGACGGCGCGTCACTCCTGGGCGCGCAGGCCAGCAGATGGCCCACCGCCCGCACGCCATGGCAGGCCACTTTGTCGCTGCTGTGCCGCGCGGCGGCGACCGCTCCTGTAGCACCGCGAGAAGTCGCGTCAGGTGGCCGACACTGTTGGCATGCACGCTCGACAGCTTTTGTGCATCCTCAAGGTCGTCTACAGTCAGACGAGCCGAGACACACTGCCGCAGGCTGCAGCATACGGCGGATGTGCAGCACAATGCGCTGTCAGCCAGGCTGGGCTGTGAGTTGGGTGCACAGCCTTCAAGCTTTGGCACAGGCATAAAGGCGGCAGCTGCAAGCAGCTGGTGTATAAATACTGGTGAGTACCCGTTGTGAACTGGTACCTGCTAGAAGGTCCTGCCACACGGCTGAGCTGAAGCGAACGCTCCCGCTGTAGCCGGCTGCGGCCTCTGGCACGATTCCCGGGGCCTCTTCTTCTGGCGCCGCCGTTGGCGCCTCCGGCGCTGCTGCTTCCACAAGCTGTCGCAACGTGTCCGAGAAGGCCGCCAGCGCGCCGGCAGCCGCGGCAGCAACCGGCGTCGAGTGATCCCGCACCGCGGTGCACAGCACGGCGACGGCGCCGTTGGCGGGCGCATCTGCACAGGCCCCATGCAGTACAGTGAGGGAGACTCCTGGAGGTGCATCGGCGCAGCACAGTGAGACTGGCGATGCAGTGGCGCAGGGCTGCGTCGCGGTCTCGGAGAGAGGGGCACGCGTCCCCAAGGCCGACAGCTGAGGCTTCGAGGTCACCGTTGTGAGATCGTACTTTCATGTTGATGGCTGGATGAGTAGTCACGCAGCCCTCGGACGAGAGGAATGGGGCTTATCATGCTCGAAACGCACCCAGCTGCCCCTGCACAAAGGAGCGCCAGGCGGCAACACTGCCCGCGGCCCGCGCAGCCGCGACCCGCACCGCCGGCGGCCGCGTCGCGGCGGCGGCGCCGGCGACGGCTGCCCACAGCCGCTCCTGCGCTTGGAGCGGCAGCGACGCATGTGCCTCCTCTGACAGCGCCGCCAGGCCTGGCAGCGCCGCCGCCCGCAGCGCGACACTCGGGTGCCGTAGTGCCTGAGCAAGGTCGAGGGTTTGAATCCAGGTTTTGAAACTCCCGCCGTGACCTCGTGGTCGAATCCCCACTGCTGCATTTCCGGTGACAGATGCGAACAGCCGGACCGAGAGAGGTCCTCGTCCTGGCCAGCACACTGTGCGGCGCGCTGTTATTGCTCGAACCTTGCTCGTGATCTGGCGAGTGTCTAAACGTCGGTCAACATGTCGACGGGTGTGTCAAGGAAGCCGCAGAAACAGCAGGAAGCTGGAAGCTGGAAGCACGCACCGGGTGCAGCACACGCTCCGCCGCCTGCTGCCACAGCGCAGCAGCCGCCGCTGCCGGCATGTGCGGCTGCAGGATCGAGGCCGCGGCAGCTGTCGCCGCTTCAGCTGCTGCGGGGCGGCCCGCAGCAAGTCCAGGAGAGCGAGGAGCGACGCGGCCTGCAGCTGCAGGCGAACAGCCGGCAGCAGCATGACCGCCGCCGTCCTCAGAGCAACCGACAGCGTCCTCGGCTGCCAACGGCGGCCGCAGTGCTGCGAGCAGCTGCGCGACTGCCCGCAGTGCCGCGGCCGCCGCCGCCTCTGCTGCGGGACCGCCTTCAGGGGGCGGCCGGCTGGCCTGCGGCGCCGCGGCGGCGGCAGCGGCTGCCTGCAGAAGGGCGTCGAAGCGCGACAGCAGGCTGCCGGGGTAGTGGCTTGCCAGAGCTGCCAGGCATGCCCACGCCGCCGCGCTGGCGGCACCTGTGAGCGACCACGTTGATGTTGTAAGCGCGTCCGGATGGAAGCATTTGTCAGGAATGTGCAAGGTCAGCCACGTGGAGGGACTGCCATGCCTGGCAGGATCGAGTGACAACGAGCTGCTCAATGCACAGCCGAAGTCGCTTTCCTGAAATGTCTGACCTGACAGGGTGACGGACAGCAGCAAGTCCACTAGGCCGCCGGGCTGCTGCCGCAGCTGCTGCTGTGCTGCCCTGCCAGCAGCAGAGCCTGCCGCAGGCGCATGCCCCTCGACACCGGCGGCAGCAGGCGCCCGCCATGAGTCGGCGCTCGCACGGCCGCGTCGCCCAACAGCAGCCGCCGCCCCGCCAACAGCCGCCGCCGCTGCTGCTGCGGCCTCCGCTGCTGCCGCGGCCGCTGCCGCTGTGCCGCCGCCTGACGCCGCCGGCTGCGCCGCCGGCTGCGCCGCCGGCTGCTGCGCCGCGAGGAGCTCGGCTACGCCAGCGCTGGCGGGCGATGCGGTGAGCGCCGCCGACAGGCACTGCAGCGCAGCCAGCCACGCCGCCGCTGCCGCCTCCTCGTCATGGGGCGCCGCAGCCGTCGGCATTGCTGCGTCCAGCACGCTCTGCAGCACCTGTAGGACAGCAGCACACGGCGTTGAACGTCAGACTCTCACAGACGTGTCAATTGTTTTAGCTGCAAGGACCTTTCGGAATGGTCTCTATTGCCATTGTGCTGAAAAAGCCGAGACTCTGACACAACGTAGCAGGGCAGGGTGGCCGCATGCAGGTTGCACCGCAACGCAGCGCGGCAGCAGAGTCGGCGGCAGTCGTGCATACGGCGCCGCCGCCACGAGCGCGGCCAGCGCTCGGAGCGCCGCCGCGGCCGCCACAGAACTTCCGGCGCCGCCGCTGGCGGCACCGCCGCCACCGCCGATGATGCTGGAAACAGCAGTGTGTGCGGGCTCTGACCGCGTGACCGCCCGCAGCAGCGCGTCGTGCGTTGCGAGCGCCAGCTGCCCCAGCGACTCGCTCAGCGGCGTGAAGCCCCTGCGGGCTTTCAGGGTTTGGGTTCACGAACCGTGCTTGAGGAGCTGGCCAACCGGTTGCATTGGTCGTGATGAAGGCAAGTGCAGAAGCACCTCAACCAGTCCCACCGCGCCAAAAAACATGATCCAGGACTTTGTATGCAGGCATAGTGTACATCCTTGCCTGGCGGGCTGGCGTGTGGCAGGCCGAACCTCTGCGATGCCCAGGTATGCGCGGGAAGCCGGAGGCTCCAGCAGCGCTGCGATCGCCGCCGCTGCCGCGCCTCGAACCTGGGCAAAGCGCAATTGGCATTCAGCAACAGCAGCTGTGACAGCACTGCTCCTACAGACTGCTGGTGGTGGACTGTGTCCGTGTGGTGGGGGGGTTTCTATCTGGGCTAATGCACTTTGTGACTTCCAATTTGACAACGTGGTCCATGGTCCACGCACCGCACAGCTGCGGAGCGCTTTGCAGACCTCAGGCTAGCATTCACTGGACATCAAGTCTGGGACACACATGCAAGGTCGGGCGGCAGCAGGAAGGGGCACACACCTGGGCCTGGGGGTCGAAAAGCAGCGCGTCGGCGAGCGTCGGCGCCATGCTCGCGCGGCTGGCCGCCGCCGGCGCGCGCGGCAGCAGCGCCAGCCAATGCCCCTGTGCCGGCCGCGGCTGGCCCGCCGCGGCTGCCGCCAGCGCCGACAGCGCGGCGCGCCGCACGCGGCCGCCCCGCAGCCGGTCAGCGCCGGTGTCGCTGTCAGAGTCCGAGGCGTCGCTGTCGCTCCAGCCTGCACGGACAGGGTGACCGCTGAGGAGGCTGCCCAGTCATGCATCGCCAGCAAAAGGAACCCGCTGATTCGCTGCAGCCCGGCGCTACTCAAATCACGCATTGCGACACTCTGTTTTCACTCCGTGAGATGGGTGAGAGCTGTGAAAGAACACCGCCAGCGCACAGCAGCGCTCACCGTTCAGGCTGGACGACCGGCGCTGCGGCGGCCGGTAGGCGCCGCGGGTCGGGCTGCCGAACACCTGGCCCGCTGCCGGCGCCGGCAGCCTCAGGGGCTGGCCCGCCCCCGCGCCAGCGGGCGGCACGCCGTAATTGAGAAACTTGCGCAGGCAGGCCACGAGCGGGTCCATGTGCTCCGGCTGCACAGCCTGCAGGTTAGGGTTTAGGGTTTTTGACAGTTGTTAGCAACGGTCACACAGAGGACACAGCTCGTTGTGCAGGGTTTAGAGATGCACTGTTTAGGTGCAGATCGCACTCCTGGAGCACCGGCGCAGCGCAGACATGCGGGTGTCCTTCGCCAGGCGTGCTTCGGATTCCTTTCTCTGACACCAAATGCTCGCCTCGGGCACCAGCAGGCGCAGCGTCTTCAGCAGCGTGAAATAGAAGCCGCTGGCGACGGGGTCCGCCAGCGGCCGTGTGCTGCCACTGACGCACGCCTGCAGGACCGCTATCACGGCCGGCAGCGCTTCCGCCGCCACCGCCTTCCCCTCGGCCGCGCTGCCCGCGGCGGCGGCGCCCACTCGATGTCGGCCGCTGCGATCGCCGCCACCGCCCCCGCCCTCTCTGCACGCCGACATATCGTACGTGTCACGCTTGAGAACTGTGTGTGGCATGTTTAGAGAACGCTAAGTCTGCCTGCCTGCTCAATGGCCTGTCATTATGTTGTGAAACTGCAGATCCACAGCATGCCCCTACCAGCTGCTCATGTACTGTAACACAAGGACCCAGAGGTTTCACCTGGCGGAGGCTGTGCCGGGGCGGCCAGGAAAGACGTCGCCCGCCATCTGGCCCAGCGCCTGCAGCGCGAGCCGCAGCACCTCGCTGTGCGCCGCGCATGCCGCGCCGCCGGGCATCACAGGAGGCGAACTGTCGTTGCCCACGGCGCCGGCAGAGGCGCGTGGGGGATCGCCGTGGCCGCGGGACGGCGGACGCCGCCGCCACGGCTGGGCTGCGGCTGCCCCCACATCTGGCGACGGCACGCCGCAACCAGCGACAGCGCCGCTGGCTGCAGCCTGTTCGACTGCAGCAGCAGACCGCAGCGGCAGCGGCGGCGCAGGCTCCCTGCCGGCTGCCGCCGCTGCCGCAAGCTCCGCGCCGCATGCTCCGATCAGCGCGGCCACGATGCTTCCCCGCTCTCCTGCCGATATCTGCACGAATGGCGGTGAGGTCTTTGGCATTGACCAGTTCAATTTTCAGCAGCTGTCAGATGGGTATGCCTGTCATCATGGTCACCTGGCCGTGCGAGCGCTGCAGAGCATCCAGGCTATGGCGGAGCGTCTCGGCCGGCGGGCTGGGGCCGGAGGGCTCGTGCCGCGAGGCCGCCCAGCTTCCCAGCTGCTCCCGCAGCTCATGGATTCCTGAGACGTCTGCTGGCATCCGCGCACCAGTCATTGCGGGCCGCTCACTGACAGCTGTGTGTGTATCACAGATGCTATTTGCACACAGGATCGCTTACACATAGCCAAATTCTGGCTGTTTTGCTGGATCTACGCCAATTTGATCTGAATCAACTCAGCAAATGCGTCAACGTGAGTAGTTTGAGGCGACCATCAGCGATGCTGCGAGAGAGAAACGGGGAGGCAAGCCTTCAGGCAAACGGTGTCGTGTCCTATCGCACATACAGGCTCTGGATGTACTGTCAAAGCCGAGGCGTGTCCAGGCCCAATGCAGCCTTCGCACCTGACCTGTCCGCTCAAATAACGCGGCGCAGACTGGCTTTTTTTTTGCCAGAAGCTAACTGCTAATTCGACTTGGTCAAAGGTCCGGCATCATCCAGTCGCAGGGGCACGAATGCGCAGCCCCACGAATGCGGACCTTACGAAAGGTGCCACTTTCCAGTTTCAGTCGCGGGCACGGGCAGCTTCCCAACTAGCAGGCGAGTGGATGGAAAAGGTGTGTGACAGGTGTAACACTTTTAAAACGGTTTCAAACCTGGCTGTTGAAACGTGGCTACTCGCGCGTTTCAATCCGACGGGTGACATGCACCATCACTCCTCTACTGACTTGCATGTGTATAATGCAAGCGGAGCACTTCTTGCTGTTTGCTATTCGGCTGTCCCCAATAATTGCAATGCGGCGCCCTTCGCCACCGACAAAGACAATTTGAGAGTATAATGCACGGCTGAACTCGTCGCAAACAATGTAAAAGCATATGGCAAGGAGTCCCAGCCGAACGCCCGCCGCTGCATCCCGCCCGCTTCAGGCGCACCAGCCTTCCCGGTGACGAATCTGCAGTCCCCCTTCCCAAACCCCCTTTCCGTCTACAGCGCCTCGAAGGCCTGACCTGCCGGCACCGGGTTGCCGATGCCGCGCGCCGCCAGCAGCGCATTGAGCAGGTACAGCCACACGTGGTATGCCGAGGGGGAGCACCAGTGCGTGCACTCGCCTGTCTTGTGCATGTCCCACAGCGGCACCTGCGGCCAACAAGGGATTATCGGTCATCCGATGCAGAGAAACAGGTACGGGAGTGGGGCTGGGGGCTGTGTGCTGAGGTGTAGCACCAGTGCGTGCACTCGCGCGTCTTGTGCCTGTCCCACAGCGGTGCCTGGGGAAGAGAAGGTCAAGCGGATCAGCTGCAGCGACACAGGCGCAGGGATAAGCCGAGGGGTGCACCAGCTCGCGCACTCGCCCGTTTTTATGCGTGTCCCATAGCGACACCTGTACAGGAAGAGAACATTGGCCGACTAGGTGCAGCGCACAGGGTTATATATATTCCAGGGGCAGGTCACATCACGAACATCGATGGGCGGACCAGGACAAGCCGCGGTGCCACGGTGTGCGCTCCTTCCACTGCGCAGTGAGCAATCTCCATAGCATCTGTGCACGGCATGGTCTGCCACAGCCGAGCAGCACTGCGCCAGCCAGCACGCAGCGCCAACGCGAGCAGTTCCGGTATGCCAGCAACACTTAATTCTGCCCCCTGCATGCAGCAGCAGCAAAAGCAGCAGGCCGGCGGACGAGATATTTGACGCCGTTAGAGCGCCAACGCACCGTCGCGTTCCAGGTGTCCAGATACGGCCAGCCGGAAGCCTCCACGATGTCAGCGGCGAGAGTATTGAAGACGCCGCCGTGGGTCGCCAACCAGTCGCCCTGTGGTGCAACACACAACATTGGCCCATTATTGTCTGTGCACCGTCGCTCTAAGTTGTCCTGAGCAGCCTGCCGTGTCAACACCCATTCTCCGCCACACTTTTCGCGCGGGCACCGCTGGCAAAGGTTGGTGGGTGACCACAGCAGCAGTGTCAGCCGCCAATGCAGCCACGGCTGCCAGGCAGCTGCAGATAAGTGTAAGCTTTGCGTGCTGTCACAAAGTGTGTGAACCATCGCTGCGATCCACTGATGCCTTCACGCAGATTTGGAGGCTTAGGTAAGATGCGCACCTCATGCCACGCCTTCAGCGGCTGGCACTGCTTGCCCAGCTCTGCTGGATCGTACTCCCCCTTGGCTGTCGGGAAGTGCTGCACTGGCGTCGCCATCCAGATGAGTGCCGGCAGCTCTGCCTGAAGAATAAGAGACACAGCCAGCTTGAAGCAGAGTCTCAGTTCGAAATGGCTATTGCGTGGGCGTCGGGAAGTGCTGCACCGGCGTCGCCATGCAGATGAGCGTCAGCAGCTCCACCTGCGAGGGAAGGAGATGGGATTTCGAAAGAATTACAGCTCGGCTGTCGGAAAGTGCTGCACCGGCGTCGCCGTCCAGGTGAGCTTCGCCACCTTCCCCTAAAGGGTCAGAGACACAGCCAGCTCGAGATAGAGATAACGTTTCACATGACTACTGCGGGGCTGTCGGGGGATGCTGCACCGGCATCGCCATCCAGATGAGCATCGGCAGCTCCGCCTCCAAGGGTTTGAACAGCTGTTAAAAAGCCCTGCACCAGCTTCGTAGACGACCGTCGGCAGCTACGCCTGCAAGCTGAAGAGGCACAGCTCAATGGGCCATCTGAAAGGTGTCTGGAAACTTGGGATTTTGCCATGCAGCTGCGCTCGCCCTCCCCGTATGCACGGTCAATGCCATTTCTGGCCTCGCATCAGCAGCCAGAGGCCGTTTGCAGAGTGCTGCAAGGTCAGGGTCGAAGTGATGACGACTGAAGGTCGGTGCTAGCCAGCTGGGGCTGGCGCCAGCTGCGCGTATCACCGATAATGGCCGGCTGCTGTGCTCGGATCACGAAAACTTGAAGTTGGCCGAATGTTCGCGAAGCGGGAGTTAGCAGTCCCATGGAATACTGCATTCCTTTGTAGGGATTAAGGTTTCCAGCGTAGGAAATTCGGCCAACTTCAACTTCAGGTTACGCTAGCTGCGGTACAGCAGGGCCCCAGAGTGTACGAGTACGAAGTTCTAGGCTGCGTCACCCTAGTGGTACAGCAGTGAGTACAGCAGTGAGCCATAAACAGTGGAGACAACACAGCGTGCACAGCGGAGGCCATGCAGGGCACGCGCTGTGGCTCCCAGGCAACGGCACACATGCGGCACGCTGCAGTGTGCTTCCTGCGGCACAGATCATTGCACAGCTGACAGATCCCAGAGAATGCCCACCCATCAGGCATCAGTGGGGACCGCAGCGGTCAGCAAGGCACGCCGCCACGCTGCCGCTCTAGTGCAACTGGAGACGGGCACCGCAACAGACCCTCCGAACGCCAGGCACCCGGTGGCTGCCAGCTGCCTTGTCGCCGACGCAGGAGCAAAGACGCTAACAACATCAAACCAAAGATCGTTTTCCCCACCTTGCATTGCGCGTGGAAGGCAAGGACCAGGCCGATGCGCGCCTTGTGCTGGAGACTTTGCCGGTGATCTATGTGTTACAGGTGTAGTAGCTACTTCAAAATCAAGTAGACTGGCACCCACCTTGTGCTGCGCGTGGAAGGCAGACACCAGGCCGATGTGGGCCTTATACTGGGCCTGGTCCTTGTGCCCGCCGAAGTGCAGGCCGAAGTTGAGGACCAGGACGTCGTCCGCAAAGGCAGGGCCGCGCACCGCAATGAGCGTCGGCAGCACGTGCTGCGTCACCTGCTGCCCGTCGTCCGCACGGATCTGCACGTGCAGGGGAAATGAGCCCTTGTGAGGTATATTGTCATGCACATATTAGTGCGGATGTACCCTGCGGTACTGCGCAGCTCACAGCAATGAGCGCCGGCAGCGAGTGCTGCGTCACCTTGCTGCCCATCGTCCACCCCGGATCTGCGTCACACAGCAAGACAAGCTGTCAAGACAGCTTGGATATGGTGCGGGGCTTTGATGCACGTGATACCCTCTGCAGATGTCCCAGATGTCCCCAGGCGCCCGCCAAGGCTGAATGCAGGCAGCTGCAGGCAGAACAAAGTAAGTGGACGCTCGTCGACTTCGCACTGGCTTCACGAGCAAAGCCCTGAAGCCAGCTTGTTGTACGTTGAAGGAGTCAATGCTCACCGCGCAGACGCGGGTGTCGCCTTGCAGGTGAATGCACGTCGGCTTGACGTACACAGGGTAGGACACCCGCGACAGCTCCAGCACCAGGGTTTTGTCGGCGGTGACGCCACGGCGCTCCAAGTCCACCGCACGGCGCCGCAGGAAACATTCTGCCGAGTAGTACCAGTGCCACGTCTGGCTGTCGCCCATGAGCCACAGCGTGCGGCCTGCATTGCAGACTTGAAAATGGAACATGTTGCTTACTGAGCGTTCTGTTTTTGGTATCTTGTCGCAGGGAGCACTCCGCCGAGCGGTGCCAGTGCCATGTCTGGCTGTCGCGAATGAGCCACAGCGTGCGGCCTGCATGGCAGACACAGAGGTTGAAAAGCTTTATTGCTGCTGTGTGCTGTTGTTCCTGTCGCTCACACCATGTTTTGTCATGCAGAAAGCACTTCGCCGATTAGGGCCGGCGCTGCATTCTGGCTGTCGCCATTAGCCAGAACGTGAGGCCTGCAGGAAGACACCGGGATCGAGTCTTGTCATTCTGTGCACAATGTCTGGCTCCCTTCGTCAGTTTGCTATTTTGTGCCGCAGGAAGCTTCCTGCAGAGCGCCACATGTGGCTGTTGCCTGCGAGCCTGCGAGCCGCTCTACTTTCTCCCCTGCACTACGAGTGCAAATCCCGCTAACAGGTTTCGCTGCCGTGAAATCGTGCCGTGAAAGTCGTGTGTCGTACATTGTAGGGTCGTGATCGCTGCTGTACCGCAGCCGCCATTGTAGGCGATACCGCAGCCGCCATTGTCGGCCAGCTAGGGTTGCCAGCTAGCTGACACCGACCTCCTTCGCGATTGCCCTAACCTTGCAGTATTCCCGAATCGGAACCAGGTGGCTGATGCAAGGCCGCAGACGGCCTTCCCCGCGGCAGCACCAATGCCGTCTGCAGCGCCGCCACGCAGCCTGTCGGTTTTGAGCGTCCTGAAATGTTGAAAGCTCAGACCGGTCTGCAATATGCTTTTGGCCTGCTTGCATCTCGCCAGCGTCCACAGCTCGTTCGGACCGCTCCACGGCCACCCGGTTGCCCGTCTCGCTTGCGAAGCAGACCAAAGTCAGTACGTAAGGCTTTGGGTTTAGGGGTGTGTTGTTAGGTTTAGTGCACATGGACTTGAACGACCTCTCATGTTGTGGACCCCTCATAATTGACTCCGCACATAGACGTCACCTTGGATGCTCGTCCCACAACTCGTCGGGCGTGCAGCCACCTTTAACCCTTCTGCTGCACATCTTAAGTGCGCAAGCGTCGCGATCAGTGGTGCATGTGGCACCTCTGAATCCAGGCTCCACAAAATGAGAAAAGCTGGGAGCACACCTTTGATGCGCGTCCACAGCTCGGGCGCAAAGCCGCCAAGGTCAATGTTATCCGCCGAGTAAATCGCAAGGTGCGCAGCCATCGTGCCCTGCTGTGAAACAGGCGACTTTTGTGCCTCTATCACCCTTCTTTCCAGACAGAACGACTGAAATGCTCGCCTTTGATGCGCGTCCACAGCTCGTCGGGCGTGAAGCCGGCGAAGTCGAATCCCTCCGCCACGTAATCCGCGAGGTGCGCATCCATCGCCCCTGGCGGTGCCATGGCGGCGCAGTGTCGCCCCTCGTACTGGCACACCCCGCAGCACACCATGGGGTCCCCGTTGGACTCCTCGATGCTCCTGCACAGGCAGGGACAACGATTAACGAGGGCTTGCTTCGACCGACTGGCCGTCCTAGTTGGCACTAGGAGCAACGCAGCGACTTGGCACAGCGGCAGGAGAACACTGCGAGCCCGCGGCTGGGCTGCCATGCGGCGTGCAGCTTGGCTGGGCAAGAGTATGCCGTCAGGACAGATGCACATGGGTCGCGTTGCTGCTACCCAGCGGACAAGATGAAGAACAGGGCCGCAGGAGCAGGAGCGCCGCACTTTGCTCTGTCCGCTGTCCTGGGCACCACGTCCTTCCTGCTGCAGTGCCTGCAGGGCCAAAGCAACCATACGTCAGCAACACATGTCAGCCAAAGGCAGAGCAGGGGCGCCACTGCTGCTGACCTTCCACCATGCTCGTGTACATGTGTGCGCGAGGCGACAACCTGCCCTGCTGCTGGCGATCATGCACGGGAAAGTAGGCAAGCTGCCAGACTGAGCCGCAGGCAGATTGGTTGTGATGCACATGATGAGCACCTCATGGGTAGCAGGTCCCACAGCAGATGTTCAGGCGACTGGCCAATGGGATCCATGTGAAAGGAGCCGAGCGAGAGGAGCCAACCAAAGGAGCCAATCACATAAGGGGCCCACCCGCAGGCCTCCTCCAGAGTTGGCTGCGCGCCCGCGTCAAACAGGTAGGGCAGGCGCGCGTCGCGGCGCGCCTCGCTCGGAAGCAGCTCCGGCGGAAAGGGCGGCGGCGGGCCTGGCGGTATCGCGTCAAGTGTCGCCCGGTACCTGTAGAAGCCGCATGGCATCCTGAGAGCTGGCAACTTGAGACCGCTGTCAAGGAGCTTGTACCTTGGGAGTTGCTTTGAAGAGTTGGCCACCTGAGGAGTTGCTGCATAGAGCTGGCAACTCGAGAGGAACTGGCAAAAGTGCTGCTGCCCGGCAAGTCGTGTTCATTTCACCTGTCAGACATGCGCCGCGTGCATCGCAAGCAGTTCGTGTTCCAGTGCCGAACTGCTCACGAGACTTGCTCAGGGACGGCACGCGCCTGGAGGTCTGCCACATCCTGCTGCCGCCATACGCCGGCAGCGCCTGCGCCCAGGTGGCAGCTGTGGCGCCGCCGCTGCTCGGCAGGATGCCGCTCCAGCCGGCCAGCGCGATCAGCGCCGCCAGGGCCAGGCTAGCCCATACCGCCCTGAAGACGACGGATCGCTGCCAGGCGGGCGCCACTGCCGCTGCCGCCGCAGCTTCCGCGGGAAGTGCGGTCCCGGTGACGAAATGGAAGAGGCCAGCGAGAGTTCTGCGCCCGTCGCCGACGGCCCAGGCCGCGCTCAAGCCGGGTGCGCGGCTGCGGCAGCAGTGAGAGCAGAGATCAACGGAGCGTGCGTGACACGCTGAGCTTTGACAGCATCATGCTAGGATGCGGCACGAGCAAAGCACACGAGGATATTTGACCCACCTGGCCTTGGGTCGCCCTATAATGTATCTGAAATGAGAACCCTGGAAACCTAGATGCTGTGTATTTCTATAACATTTCAGCTTCAGAATCAAACAGGGCGGTGCTGAAGGAATGCCGCAAGGAGATGGCAAGTTTGAAATTCGCAAGGTTACCGCCGTCTGCCGGTGCAGGGCGCTTGACAACGTTCCAGAGAGCGATCCACGAGCAGTTCTGACTTCAATTAATGTGCATCGGAGCCCACAAATTTGGGCGTCATTTGAGCTCGGCTTCACCAAAATCGTTCCCGCGAAAAGAATCCTTTACGTAACCCAGTAAATTCGTTGCTCCGATGCTGGGGCCAGCGACATTTCAAGCAACTTTGACTTGTAGACTTGTACGAATGTCTGCATACCTTGCGCCTCGGATTGTGCACATCACATCACAAGTTGGAAGTGGACGGGTTGGGTGGCCCGCATCAGGCGGTTTGGGGGATGCGTTGTCGTGAGGTTCCACGATGCATTTGCGAGATCTGGGATGATCCACGTGCGCGGTTGGTTGTGCAGAAGCCACACATACCCCGCAGCATAAATCACTTTGCTCCGCCGTTAGACATGCGTCGTGATCCAATGAATCATTAGGCATCTGTGAAGCGGTGCGCGTTGCCTGCGGTGCAGCTTCCGCCACGACTGCGCTTGGAGTAGTGGGCAGCCCCCGCACCGGTCCGGCTTCTGATGACTTTCAGACCTTGCACGTCCGCGCGACGCTTGGCCAACGGCCGGTCCAGCTGATGTGGTGCGCATGCCCTTTCCCGAGGCGTTCATTTCGGCAGCCGTCTCTGGGGCTGGTCACTGTCGTATTTTCAGCGTCGCTAAGCCACCGTCTGACGACGGCGTGGTTCGATGTTATAATGACGCATGACAATGACTGCGGGGTTGCTGCATCGTCAGCACCTCCAGCGTTGGGGCTTGATGCGGCATAATTTCGGCAGTACAGCCAGCCACAGCGACTCGAACGGCCAGGCGCAACTCGGACTGTGGCTTCCGGTGTCTGCTGCAAGATGCGCTTTGCGTACCGCTGCCCCTCCTCTGCGATCGAGTGGTCGAAATCACGATCGCGACCGTTTTGCGGTTTTGATTGAACGTCGCCTGCCCCCGGAACAGCAGCTGCACCAGTGCGGATCGGCGGGCACCAGTGACAACCAGGGCTTCCTCCTGCGTTCGCAGCCCGCGGGCGGCCTGCAATGCCGTCTATTTCGATGCTAGTCTGACATCCGGATGGACGAGGCAGACTCGGAAGAGGACACGTCGGGAGACTTCATCCGCCACATCCGGCCAGCAGCAGCAGGTGGAGTTGTCAGCATGCCTCGTGCTTATTCATCGAGACGCTCTGTTGATGCAGCTGTGAAGTCATGGTACTGAATATTGCTGCCAGCTCTGTCCCAGCGACCCGCGCGGTGGAGCCTTGTGCCCAGCACCTACCCTGACATTGCGCTTGTGCTACTGGCCCCCGCCCAGGGCGCCGCAACAGGCGCGGCGGCAGCCGCACTGGCGGCAGAGACACTTTTCGGTGCGACAGCGGCGCGATGCATCAAGGCACGCCCGACAAGTCGGACGCGTTCGTGGTCGAGGAGGTCGGCAGCGGCGCAGCGACGCGGCAGCGGCCGGTGCCCAGTGGCAGCGGCGGCGCCGCCGCTCGGCAAACGTTCAAGGTGCTAGCTGGGCAACCTTGCACATGAAAGCCGTCAGGACTGGCGGCTCAGGCATGCACTCGTTCCCCACACTGTGGAGTAGTGCATCTCAGGGCTTGTCAAACTGAGCACCCGGCAACGCCCCTGCCATGCAAACATGCAAACATCTCTTCTCCTCGCCCCTACCACCGCAGGGCCGCTTCAGTGGGCGGCTGCAGCACAAGTCGGACGAGGTGGGGCTGGCGGAGGAATGCCGCACGCTGGCGCTGCTACTGGGTGGGTCCACGGACCCCGACGATGCGGGCCGCGAGCCGGCGCTCGACTCACTATCATCGATCGTGCGCGCAATAGCGGCGGGCAACGTGCGGCGCTTCCTGCAGGCACGGGAGGACGAGCGCCAGGTGGGGACTGAAGGGTTTGGGGACAGCTGTCTTCAAGTTTGCATTTGCAGTGTAAAGGCCACAGTTTTCTGCCGAGATGGCGGCGTTACAGTGCCCGAGGCAGCCTGTCAGGCGCCTGCGGCATGCTTCCGCGGTGGCCGCGGTCCATGAATGCCATCATTCGCGCCATCATGCGCATTGCTGTCTAAAACGCTGCCACTTTGAAGTAACAATGGACGTGAAGTGCCGTGCTGAGGTGTTCCATTGCCATGGCCCTGCAGCATCTGCGCCAGCAGCAGCATCAACAGCAGCAGCAGCAGCAGCACCAACAACAACAACAGCAGCGCGGCAATGCATATGGGAGAGAAAACGTAGCGCCTGCCGCAATGAAAATGCCGAGGTGTGGCCAGCCACATGCCTAGTTCTTCTTCCAACGCATTAGCTTCTCTTGCACAGACAGTGTTGCTGGGCGTGATGTCAGCTCCGATGGTGCACACTGCCCTTTGGTGCAGGCTTTGAGCTGCTTGTGCATGATGACGGCAGGTTCATGCCGCCGGCACTCCTGCCGCAACCCGACCTGGGGGGCGCCGAAGATGATCGCCTGCCATCCTGCAGCACGGAAGCCGCACTTCCACGGGCGCAGCTGCCGCCGCGGTCCGCCCAGCGGGCTACCGTGCCTGCGCGGCCGCCAGGCACCCCCGCCCAGGCTTTCGGAGACAGCAGTCCGCCGATCCAGATCCCGGACGCGGCGGCTGCAGCCGCGGCGGCGGCGGCCCGGCGCGGCACCGCCCGCAGCGGCGGCGGCGGCAGCGGCGGCGGCGGCGGCGGCGGCTGGGTGAGCGGTGGGTCCGGGGAGGTCCTGATAAGCCGCCACCACTCCGGGGACCTGCAGCAGATGACCGGCGTGTCTTCGAGCGCCGAGCACTCGCCGGCGGCGGCCGGCGGGCGGACTCTCGTCCTCGAGGCGGCGAGACGACTGCAGTCGGGCTTCGCCACAGCGTCGCTTGCGCCGGTGACGGTGCGGCAGCGGTGGCCGCCGCCCACCGCGAGGCAGCCGGCTGCCAAGCAGCCGGCGGCGCCGCCGCAGGGAGGGCCGGGCCAGGGCCTCTCAGGTGAGGTCGTTTGATGACACCGACACCTCGCTGCTTCTGTGGCTGCTGTCTGCAAGTCTGGCGCAACATCATCACCAGCTGAGGTCCAGAGCCCGGCCGGCCTGGCCGCTCAGCACGCGTCAGGCTTGTGCCAGCAGAGAACCGCTTGCCCTTTGCACGCCCGGTGCCGCTGCTCTGCTCGCGAACAACCGACGTCACATGGTCTGCTGCAGGGCATCCCGCCTTGGCCATGCAGCAGCAGACGTCGATGTCTGGGGTGAGCGGCGGCAGCCACCCCGATTGGGGCCGCGCGCCGATCAGCGACCCCGGCACGCCTGCCAGCGTGGAAGACCGCACGCAGTGGGCCGCCCTGCCGCAGCCGTCGCACCCCGCACACGGTGAGAGGCGCCTGCCGCTCAGATGGAATAGATCTCTCTATCAGAACCTGCGGCAGCTTAGTGTTACTCGGAAGTGTTTCTGCCCAAAGCCAGGTTGCTTGAAGGGTCAGACTTGGTTTTTTTGGCACACATGCATCAAGGTCGTTCCAGCAGCTTGAAGATTCTTCGAAGTACGAGGGGGCCGTGAATTGTGGTGCGGGAAGGGCGCTGCGCAGATCGTGGACTGCACAGATGATGCAGCACAACACAAAAGATCGCCAATCCAGCCTCGTTGGTGCAGGCATGACGTGGGGGCACATGGCGGCGTCGGCGCCGCCGCCGGCGTTTCTGGGAAAGGAGGCTGCCAGCAACGGCGGCGGCGGCGGCGGGGGGCACTGCGCCAGCGCGCCGCAGCACCAGCTGCAGCGCGCGGCCAGCGGCTCCGGGCCTCTGCCGGACGTCTTGCCGCTCGTCGCGCCGCACTTACAAGATGTCCCGGCACCGCCCAGCCAGGTGCCTCAAAACCCCCGTATACAGCTTGTGTCACTTGCTGGCTGTTGCAGTCGTCCACGGCATCGGAGTCCAATCGGTTCCGGATGCCGCAGCGCATGCGCCGCGCCAAGGAAACTATTGATGAGGAGCTTCATCTAGCATGGCGGCAGCAAGGTCGAAGGGAACTCCTTCGTGTCAGGAACAAGGCAGAAGTCACAAGCCTGTGCGACCGGGCGAGGCCTGCGACACCAGCACGGCGGCGGCATAACCTTTCTCAAAACCCAACGTGATGTGAATGCGCTTTTCAATGTCTGAACCCTTTTTGCATCAGTCTCCTTCAGAAATTGCTGCGGCCGGGTGGGGCATCAGACAAGGGCATCGGACCAGCGCGGCGGCATTGGTCTTCGCCAAGGACAAATGAAACATGATGACCTGAAGAGACACCTGAGCCTTTGGCATCGATCACCTGCAGAACAAGCTGCGGTCGGGCGGGGCGTCAGACACCAGCATGGCGGCGGCGTGGCCTTGTCGAAACAACCGCCAGGGTCTGATGGCGCGATCAGCTCCTGAAGCCTTCGCATCGATCCACTGCAGAACAAGCTGCGGACAGGCAGCGCGTCGGACACCAGCATGGCGGCGTGGCTGGACTCCTGGATGGCCGGCGCCGGCGACGACAGCGAGGTGAGAACAGCGTTTCGGGGCGGTTTGATGATGAGACGACGCTCTGTGAAACCAGCGCAAGTGTCGAAATGCCCTGCAAGAGGATGCAGAGGCCCAGCTGCAGACGTGTTTGTGGCTTGCACGAGGATTCGGAACAAGCTGGTTCACTGTGTTTCAGCTGTGCGTCTGCAGGCCATCAACAACAGCGGCGCCGGCGCCGGCGCGCCGGTGGCACCCACCCACATGTGGTGCGCAACACCGCCTTCTTTAGAACACAAAGGTTCAGCTTCCAGCCTGCTAAACATGCAATCCGCTCACAGAATGCAGAGGCCGACACTGCCCGCGCAAGCCATCGTGATCCAGATTCCACAATGCACACGCTTGTGCATATCGCAGCTGTGCATGCATCATGTCACACCCACTACCACTGCTGAATCTGTGGAACTAGCCAGCCTGCCGATGCGGTCTACTCGACCCTTGACGGAATGATTCTAGTCCCGCCCTATCAAAGCTGCAGCGGACTGCTGCCACCGCTGCAGGGCCCTTCCCACATGCACATGAAAGAACCCGCCACGCGCTACTAGGCGCTGTCCGCCAAGCGAACGACCGCCCACTGCTGCGACTGGTTGCTGAAACTGATGAAGGGCCCCTCAGCGGCGGAGTGCTGCCACTGTTCCGGGGTCCCTCCCAATGCACAGAACTCTGAGAGGATCCCCCAGAAACGCGCCACTGCCGCCCGCTGGACCTGCAAGGCGAGTTGGGGCCCCGGTTGCGTTGCCCCTCTAGGATGCGCCGCGCCGCGAGTGCCAGCGTGCATTGTAGCGCCCAGCACATCCAAAGCTGATGCTATGGCATATTCAGGCGTGCTGGGCGGGGTGGCTCTCGTCCTATTCTCATGTACAGCACTGCACACAGCTGATCTCCAGCCTCACTTCTTGCGCAGTCTGCCAGAGATAACAGCTCCTCTTAGAGGGTCGCCACCTGCCTCCACCAGCGCCGTCGGCGGCTCCGTGCACGGCGGCGCCAGCTTTGGCGGCCAGGGCTTCAGCGCCAATAGCTTTGGCGGCTTTGGCGGCGGCGGCGGCGGCGGCGCCGGGCCGCTCCCCGGGAATGAAACGGGCGAGCGGTCTGCCGCCTCGCGCTGCGGCACGGGTACACCGCTGGCCGCCGGCGCCGCCGGCCATGCCGCCAGCGCCGGCCATGCCGCCGGTGTCATGATGTCGCCAATCGGGGCTCATGGCCCTGGCGCCGAGCTCGAGCCGCACACTGTGCTCGTGCGCCGCCTGCCACGCAATGACCGCCTGAGGCGAGCTGCTTCCGGCTTTCTTGGCGATTGGTCATGCAGTAGATTGTGGATCTTGCAATCCTTTGTTGTCACCATCGTGCTGCCTGTTCATCATGCATGCATGACTGCCGCTGCCTTGGGATGCATGAAAGCCAGCTGCTGCACCCCAGACGCAGCTCCTGCAGAGCATACTGCCGTCTCGCCTGTGCGGTCATCAAGAAGTGAGTTGATTTCGCTTTATGCAGGTCGAGGAGCCCGCCGCACAGCGTCAAGAAGCGACAGGGCCGCTCGCCGGGCGGCAGCCGCTTCTCCGAGTTCGCGCAGCCGCCGCAGTCGTCGGCGATGTGGGCCGCCGCGCGTTCGCAGGCGTCATCGCACATCCGCAGCGGCGCCGCCAAGATGTCCGCCCGCGATGCGGCGCTGCTGCTGTCGCTGTCCGCCGCGCAGCCGTCGGCGCCGCCGCACCAGCCGCACCAGGCGCAGCAGGCCTTCCAGGCCGCCGCCGCCGCCGGCAGCGCAGGCGGCAGCCTGCATGGCGGCGGCGCCCTGGGCGGCGGCGGCATGAGCGGTGGCCACGGCGGCGGCAGCCACTTTTCGGCGCAGCAGCGCTGCACCTCACGCGGCTCCATCAGCTCGGAGCAGCTGCAGGCGATGGGGCTCGGCGGCGGCCCCGGCTCCGGAATGGGTGCCTGGGAGGATGAGGCCGCCTCCGACATGCTGCCGGTGCCGGGACCACTGTTCGCCTTCGGCCGTCACGCGGCGCCGCCGAGCGTGTTTGGCTCTGAGGCGCATGCCGGGGAGCAGCACGCGGCGTTCGCGACGCTGGCGGGGGCGCCGGTACAGGCGGCGGGGCACCCGCTGTTCCAAAACGCGCACCACGGCGCCGCTGCGGCGTACCAGCGGGCGTCGCTGCCGACAGGCCTGCCGGCGGGCGTGCTGGCGCCGGTGCAGGGGCACCCGCCGCGGCTGCCGCACGGCCACCAGCAGCAGCAGCAGCAGTGGCACAACGCGGCGCCCGTCTGCGACGCGCCGCCGCCGGTGCACCTGGCGCTGGTGAGGCCGTTTCTGTGCTTTTTATGCACGGGTTTCCAGGGTTTCTTTCCTCTTGACATCTGCATACACTCAGCGCTGCTGGCTGGTACCCAGCAAGCCGAGCGGCGCACCTGGGTTGTGTTAGTGCAGCAGAGGCCAACACCACGGCTGTACTTCCTCAAGTTTGCGTGGGTGCGCGTAAAGAGAAGGTGAGGGCCCATCGCATCAGTCTTTGCGAGGCATGGAAGACCCTCGTTCATGCTGCTGCAGGTGCACGGCGAGCCCAGTAGTGGGCTGTCGCCGCCGCCTTCCGGCATGGACTGGGAACTGCACCAGTAGGCGGAACGGCATCACAGCCAAGGAATGGAGCAGCCTGGCACCCATCGAAGAGTCGCAGAAGAGCTGCGAACTGCCAGGCTGCTGGCCGTGCAAGAAGCACCAACGCATCTCCATACCGTGCGACAGCCATGACGGCGCATCAGCTTTCAGCCTGCGGGCCGCCTGTCATGGCTGTCGCGCAGCAAGGAAACGAGAAAAGGCCCCCACACAACTGCTTCGGGCCCATCTGTGACGGCCATGGCGGCCGCGTGGCCTGGCGCCTGCCTCTCGGCTTGTGCCAGGCATGCCCTGCCATGACCGTCAAAGGCGACAACCACTCAAGTCGCCCTGCGCGGGGGCCGCAGACCCTCACTGCTCCCTCAGTCGACTCGTGCGGAAGCAATGGCACACCCAGTCAGGATACGGCCGTGCACTGTGTTTATTTTGATACTGCGCGGCGGCTCTGACTGCCGCGTGGGCAAGAGAAGTCGACTTCCGTACCATTAGACCTTGTTTGACGACGCCTGCGCGGCGGCGATGCGACCGTGCGCTGTGTCCCTGCGGCGGACCCATTTTGGCGTCCGCAATTTCATTTTTTTCAGCATGGCCTGCGGTGCCGCCGCCGGCGACTGCGGGGGCCAGCGACTGTCGCGTCGTACACAGGCCTCCGTGCCAGCGCCCCGGCGGCTTTGCGCCCCGGCGGCTTTGCGGTACCGCCTGCTTTGCACACCTGCATTACATGTCCCCGATGTCTGATCGTGAACACGTCCCTGCTGGCTGCTGGAGTATTTTTTCAGGAGCCGCAGCCTGGACTGTGTGGGGTGATTCTTTCAACCCTTTTTCTTCAGGTTCCTGTCAGTATTGCCTTGCATTGTGCAGGTATTCTTTGCACTGTAAGCTTGGTTGCGTGTTTAGCATCATTCTTACAAAACGTCAAGGTTGCGCACGGCCCACATTTTGCAGTGGGCCCCTCCAAGCCCGGCCCACATGCAGCCAACACCCTGCTGCCTACTACAATGGGTAGTGCCTGCAGCACTGCCAGTCCGCCGTCAGTTTGCATACGGTACCTAGTAACCCAGGCGAGGGCACACCTCGGTGCACGACACTGTCATCGCCGTCATCTCGCAATCCCCTGGCGACTCCCGCCCACCGCCGCCACAAGAAGAATTGCGCCGCCACAAGAAGAACTGCGCAACATGCCGGCGAGCCGGCGGCCAGAAGCATAGAACGAAAGGTACGGATTTGCGGCTGTGGATTGCATCGCAGGGTACCTCTAGGTTGCGCCAAGAAGTGTGCGACAGTGTGCGCACAGCAGACGCCCACGTCGAGTGTCGGCTTCACATCTCCCGTTGATCATCGCACAGTTCCTCCTCATGTGAAGCCTGGCTCTCCGGCGGAAATGCGCCCACCGCGAAGCCGGCCCTCGCATGCCACGGGAAACCCGGCCCCATCCCTCAAATCTGATGGCAATTTTGACTGTTGGCGCCGCCCGCCAGCGGGCTCGCATTCACAGTCAGGCGCGGCTGCTGCGGCGCCACGGGGCATGTGGCGGGCCCAGCCGTCGCTGGCTGCAGCGAAGCAGTTTGGTGCGGCCCTTGCCCCTCAGACGGGGCTTCGGCGGCGGTGTTGCGAGGCGCCACCGCCGTACGCAGGCGTCCGCGGCTCCTCCTCAGCCGCCCGGGGACCCTGCACCGCCGCCGCGCCGCGGCCGGCGCGCTCCTCCGTCGCCGTCTGCAGCGCGACGCGGTGCCAGTTGGCGTGCGCGCCGGCGCCGCTGCGAGGCAAGAAGCAGGCCATTCAAGGCGTGTGCGCTCCGAAGGACTTGGCAGACGCCATGCCCAGTGTGCCTGCTTGGGCTGGCTCAACACTTGCCGTGTCGACGCAGTCTGCTGTCCTTGCAACGCAGCAGCAGCTACAGCATCTCCGGGCAGGCCATTGCAGCTGTAACGCATCAGGAATCAAGGGCAGCAGGAAGCTCACTGGCGCGGCGTGTGCGGCGTCCGCGCCAGCGCCGTGCTGCCCGCGCCGCCGCCGGCCGCCGCCGCGGGGCTGCCAGCGGCCCAGCCCAGGGCGCGCCCCATGCCGGCGCCCAGCGGGGCCCAGGAAGCGCTGGCGCCAGAAGGCACGGCCGCCGCCGGCGAAACGACGTCCGCCGCCCGCACCGCCGGCAGCACCGGCCCTCCGGCGCGCACCGACACCGACGCGACCGGCCGCGACGGCTGGTAGCTGGCGCCCTGCCCGCTGGGGGGAAGGAAGGAGGTGTCCTGGTCAGAGTCTGGCTGTGTGTCCAAGTGCACATTGTGATGGCGTCACCAGGCAGAGACCTGACACGCGGCTGCAGGCCCGCGTTAACGTTCCTCTTCAGTACAGGATCAGGCTATTGGTGTTGACGTGGCTACCATCATGTCGTCAAAGATCTGACAGATGATGGCGACCGCGCACAGCTTCAAGACATGCCAAGGAGAGAAAACGCTGTAGATGACGTGATAATAAAAAGAAATTGCCCTCACTTGGGGCAGCTAGAAGCACAGCGGCGCTTGTTGACAGGAATATCTATCGGAAGCGCATTGCACAAGCACCGAACACGGGCTGGGGGTGGTCGGGCCGCCAAAGCCGAGCGCCGCGCGCAGCGTCGCAGGAACCACTGCGGATGGCCACTCCTTGCAGATACGAATGGCAAACGTACTTGGGGCTGGGGGTGGCCGGGCCGCCAAAGCCGAGCGCCGCGCGCAGCGCCCCCATGCGGCCGGCAGGCGTCTTAGGGTCCTCCTCGTCAGCGCTGCCCTTGCCAAGAGACGCAGCCGACAGCCAGGAGGAGGAGGCGGGCACCGCCGCGATGCGGTCGCCCTCGGGCGGGCCCGCGTGCACGGTGAGCTCCAGCTTCGTCATGCCTGCGTGCACGTGAGTCGTGAGATGTTGAGTGGTGACCGCTAGGGGCAAGGTCGAGGGCGCCGCCGCGATGCGGTCGCCCTCGGGCGGGCCCGCATGCGCATGGAGCTCCGGCTTGGCGGCGCCTGCGCAGTTTGAGTTATGGGTTGCGCTACCGGCAGCCAGGAGGAGCAGCAAGGTCCAGATTGGCGGCGCCTGAGCACGGACAAATGCTGCAATGCCAGGCAGCATGTCCCACAGCAGCGAGGAATTCGAAAACTTCACTCGAAAGCTTTGGCCGCGAGACAGCCGGCTGCCCCTGCTCGGCTGCAGCGGCCCTGTGCAGGCAGTTTCAGTGCGTCTGCACCCTCATTAGCCACCCCTCTTAGGCACCCAGCCAGAATCTTTACAGGGGGCCAATCAAGGCGGGGTGGTTACTCACCGCTTGTGTCGCTGAGGGGGCTCATGCCGCGCGCCTTGCGCTTGCTGCTGCCGGCAAAGCCGCCGCCGCCGCCGCCTGCCGCCGGCGGCGAGTGGTACATGCTGCCCTGGGGCCCGCGCTTCCACAGGTTGGTCTCCGGGTCGTATGGCAGCGACGACTGCAGCGCAGAGCAGTTGGTTTGAACTGAGAAAAAGGTGATGGTTCGATATGTTATGGAGGCAGAGAGCTGCCCCAGGGCCCGCGCCTCCACAGGTTGGTCCACGTCATACGGCAGCGACGACTGCGGCGCAGAAGCGCATATTTCACATGATCAAGTGGTGCGACTGCTGCATAAGTTGGTGGCAAGGTGCTGCCCTGGGGCCCGCTTCTGCAGATGGGTCATACGGCAGCGACGACTGCAAAGAAAGGCACAAAATCGTGGACAGATTTTCAATTTTGAGTGGCTGATTTCTGCATGCTGCCCTGGAGGCGGCGCTTCCACAGGTTGGTCTCCGGTTTACACAGCAGCGACGACTGCGCCGCAGAGAACAAGCGATGAAAATATGTGGAATTGGATGTGGATAAGGTTCGGAAAATGACTGCCGACATAGTGCTCGCGTGCCACTGAGCATCTGCCGCGTGTCACAGCGGCGCGGGTGAAAGCAGACAAGAGCAGTGGCTGGTCAATGGGTGTTGCAAGATGCAACTGCGAAGTCAAAGCTGGACAATTTCGCACTTGCGGGCCGCGGTTGCGGCGGCGGTCCCACAGCCACCAGCCGCCCAGCGCGGCGCCGCCCAGCAGCAGCACGATGATGATGGGGATGGCGATCAGCGCACCCCGGCTCCTGTGGCCGCTCTTCCTGGGCTCTGCGCGGCAGAACAACTTCGAGATGTGGGCGTAGATCAAACGGTCTGCTCGTGACTGCGGCACGATGATGCTGGGGATGGCGATCAGCGCGCCCCGGTGCTTGCGGCCCGTCTTACTGGGCTAGGGTTTAGTCGGCATCAGCGTCGATTCAGAAGAGTGTCTATTCTGGTAAACGTGCCATAGTGGGGATGGCAATCAACGCTCTCCGGTGCTTGCGGCCGCTCTGCTTGGGCTCTGCACGTCAACAAACGTTCCTACTGAGCAGCTGCTTGCTGTACGACAAGCTGCGGGAAAGCTTCAACAAAGCAGTGACAACGGCAGGAAAACTTCTGCCAACCAAACAAAGATAGAACCTTGCACTTGAGTCTACCTGCGACCTGGATGCAGGCACGCCATTGGCTGAGGTGCCTGCAGCATAGTGCGCACCTGCGACATGAAGGAAGTCGGTGACGTTGTGCGACGTGAACGCGCCCAGGTTGGCCGTCGCGCCGATTGGCATCGCATTGGCGGCGCCGGTGTAGCACACCAAGCCGTCGGTGACAGAAGCAGGAAGTGGCACCGCCCCGTCCACAAAGCCCCCGGGGCAGGTGAAGCGGTTGCCCTGCGCATGCACAGCAGGTGAAGTCAGGCAAAGGCAGGAGCGAGAATCACGCACGCCCTCCATCAGCAGGTGCAGAGTGGATGAACTGGCAGACCGCCCAGGAGGTTTGAACAACACAGGTGGCCGAGCCTGTCTGCCTCATCGTTAGCCTCTTGGAACATCAACAACATCAAGCTGCACGGCCTCTCATGAGCTGCTCTCTTGCAACCAAGGTGCATGCCTGCAGGGCGATGTTCAGGGTGGCATTTGCGGCGGTCTCGTTGGCCAGCAGCCAGGTTGGGAAATCGCCGTTCAGCAGGTTGTTAGACAGACCCAGCGTGCCGCTGCCGCCTTTCACGGCGCCCAGCCGCGCCATGCTCGCCGGCACCGGCCCTGCCGCAGGAGACAGCAACGGTTTCAAGGTTCTGTGCCTGATGACACAGTCTGATTCAAGGTTGTCTGGCAGAGACAGCACGCTGCCAGCCTTCACAGCACCCAGCCGCGCCATTGTGGCCGGCACCTGCCCAGCCGCAGGATGATGAGTGGTTCGAATGCTCATGCATGTTTTCACAGTTGCCTGATAGGCAGAGACTGCTGCAAGAACTCATGTTCAGGCTGTAATGCCTGTACCGAGTGCCAGGGTTGTGGCCACGATGTGAACCCAAGCTGGGACTCTCCGTCACAGGACAGCTGGTTGCGGCACAGCTGTGGGGCGGTGGCACCACTGACGGTGCATGGTGTGTACAGACATGAGAACCAGGGTGGGACTGTGTCATGCTCTCACCAGACAGCTGGTTGCGGTCGAGCAGCAGGTGAGTGGTGGCGCCGCCGCCCGCGGGCAGCGCCGAGGCAAACAGCCCCAGGGTGCCAGTCAGCTTGTTGCCGGACACATCAATGGCCTTCAGTTTCGCCGCCGCCGCCAGCGCCGACGGCAGCGGCCCCGACAGCATGTTGCCCCTGAGCGTGAGCGTCTCCAGCGACTCCAGGGTGCCTGTTGAAGCGCCAACGTGTGGTTGCAGATGTGGCATTGCAGGGATGCTAGGTGCTGCGGACATTGAAGAGGGGGTGAAACACATGCAAATCGGCCAGGCAGACATGCTGCGGGCAGATGCCGTTTGCGCACTCCGTGCTCATGCCGACTGGCATCAGCATGTGTAAAACGCACGCGGGCCGTCATCACGATTTGCACTGAATCGCCGCGGCATCGCACCATAGGAGGCGGGAATGGCGCCCGTGAAGTCATTGTGCGAAAAGTCCACGGACTGCATGTCGGCGGGCAGCGCCGGCAGCGGCCCCGAGAGCCGGTTGCCGCTCAGGTCGACGGTGGTGAGCAGCGCTGCGGGCGCCAGCGTCGGCACGCTGCCTGCAATGACCAAAGGCATGACTGTTGACTTCACACATCCAAGCAGAGTCGGCCGGAGGCACGGACATGTGTAGAGGTTGGATATGGTCAGCCTCAACGCAAAAGATGATGCCGTAAGCACAGGCTGCTGAGGCCTGGGCCTTGTGCATCAGACTTCATGCCGCAACCCTGAAAGCTTCTTAGCCTGCAAATCGCACCTGTGAGTTGGTTGCCGGTCAGGTTGAGCGCCAGCAGTTGGGACGACGCCGGCGGCGCCGGTACGGAGCCCGTCAGCGCGTTGCCGCCGAGCGACAGGAATTGCAGGCTTATCGCGGCCGGCACGCACACCGGCACGGGCCCCGTCAGCCTGCACAGTTGCAATCTATCTGATAGGCTTTGGGGCATTTCAACTGTTGGCGACGAGCACATCTGCACAGTCGACTGCGACATGGGGCAGATTCCTGTGACAGGAATGCTCCGAGGCGCTGAACCAGGACCCCCTCCCAGTCGCTGTCTGCCATTTCGAGATATGCGCGCTCACCGCTGGTTCACCCTCCTCGCGGCGTGTACCCAATGTACAGACTTGGAAGAGTTTGCAGCTAGCTCACCTGTTGTTGATGATGTCAAGTTCCTGGAGCGCCTCAACTTGATCGGCAAGTGGATACAGCATAGTTGAATCGGCTCAATATGCCGGGTTTCCAGGAACCATGCGCACCCGGCGTTGCTCATGTCCAGCTCCTGGAGCGCGGGGCCGGCGTTGTCGCATCCGACGGCGCCCGTCACGTTGTTCTTGGCCAGGTTGATGGCCTGCAGCCGGCCCAACTGCTGCGTCGCAATCGACAGCGTCGGCAGGCTGCGCATCAGGAGACGCACATGTCGGCTCGTTGACGCATGGGCGTGGTGAGAGACTGTAACATGCTTGAGTGCTTCGGCAGGTCAACACACGAAGATTGCGCCTGTGTACTCTGCTCCAGACAGGTGGGCACTATATGGACAGGGCGTTGTTGGAGTCCAGCCGCTGCAGCACGTCGACATTCTTGGGTGGAAACTTCCGTGGGTAAGACAAGGTGTTTTTCTGATGCTGGAGCGACTCACTCGATGGACAGGGCGTTGTCGGACAGGTCCAGGCGCTGCAGCGCGTAGAAGGAGCCCAGCAGGTCGGTCGCCAGCTCGCACTCCAGGCCCTGGCCGCTCAGGGCGAAGGACACCAGCGCCTGCTCGCTGCGGGGTAGGCGAAGCGGAAGCATACGTCAGCGGGACTGCATATGATGCCCCATCGTGAATGTGATTCGAGCCGGCCTCGCGTGATGTGTTCCATGCGAGAGCGCGCATCACATGACCGGATGAAGGCTAGCGGGTATGCAAGCTGTCTGGTTGCACCGCTGCAAGTCGCTCTCGCCATGCTGGCGCATCCTGCTCCCACGTCAGCTCTTCTGTGCGGCCTGGTGCTGATGTTCAGGTGGCACAGCCCAGCCTGCTGAGCGCAATATGGCTCGGCACACCTGCAAAGGTTGCCGGGGTACAGGCAGAGCGTGGTGGTGTTTGCCGCGGTCTGCCATTCTTTGTACTTGGTGCAGCCGGCGGTGCCGCAGCAGCGTTCCAGGATCTGCGGCAGGACGCGAACTGCGCGTCGGCAGATGGAGAGGCCATGCCAGCAAGCAACACATGAGGCATGTTTCACGCGCAGATGAACGACCGACGCAGCCATCCTGCTTCGGAGAGCGGCTCGCTGTATGTGCGTCAGCTGAAAGGGAGGCCGGGACGCCGCCAGGTGCAATGCCATGTGCTGCTGTTCGCAGGGGCATTCATTCGGCTTTATGAATAGCACGCACGCACCTGCTGGACTGAGACCTGCTGCGCCAGGTCCACCTTCCGGTGGTCCTCGTCCCGCATCACCTGCACACGGATGTCATGCGAATCGCTGCCAGCCAGGACGCCTTGCACTCACTGACATACGTTGAGATCCCGTTCCACCCCTGCCCCAGGGACGGTTCGTGCATCGAGCAATGATGTGGCTGCACAGGACGGGAGCAAGCATACGAAGCGTTGTGCAGAAAATCCCAGTTAAGACACACACAGACGCGCCTGCAGCGAGAAGGTGGTGTTGGGCTGCGAGGCAGTCAGCGTCACGGTGTATTCGCCGGCGGCGAGGCCCGCGGCCGGCACCACCACAGACTCGATGCCAGCGGGGTGGGCGCTGGTCCAGGGACCTTTGAGCAGGGGGTTGACATTGGCGTCCGCGGGCGGCGTGACCATCCTGCGGCAAGCGGAGGAGGCATGTTGGAAGGCATGGCGGAGGAAACACCTCTTTCAGGCGTCGATGCAAGGCGCAGTATGTGTGCCGCCCCGCCGGCCATGCGCCAAGCTCCATCAACCACGCTGTGAAACTCACAGGTCGACGTCGCCGGACGTGGAGTTGACGACGACGATCATGTCACTGGCCTCGCCGGCCGCCACCGTCACGGCGAAGGTCGTTTCTGCTCCGACAGTTGCGAGCGTGCCCGTGGCATTGCACACGGCGTCGGCGACACCGCAGGCCCAGGGGCCCGATGGCACCGCGGCTGTGACCGGTGCAGCTTCATTTGCGACCGGTGCCGGGTCCGAGACGACGCGCGTCACATCCGGAGCCGGTGCAGGCGATGCTGGCAGCACGATGGGAGCCGGCGTCGAGCCCAGCGCCTGGTCCGCCGCGAGGGCGATGCCCGTGATCGGCGCGGGCGTGAAGGAGACGAGCGGCGCCGCGGCGGCCTGCACGTCCGAGGCGGCCGCGACGCCGGCCAGGCCGGGAGCTGTCAGCTGCCTGCTTGCTGACGCGGCGCCTGAGGCGCTGAGCAGGAGCACCGCCAGCAGGGCTGCCGCTGATTGGGTGACGAGCACGCCCATCTTGCAGCGCCTTGTTTCTCCGATGCAGACAGGTGCACAGCTGCACTGTTGCGAAGGCTGGTCGGGTATGCAAAAAGCGAAAGTGCAGCCCAAGCACCGTCTGCGGCCTCACAGGCAGTCGAATGTAAGGACTGCTGCCCCTGCACGTCAATGTACCCCCTCCCCGCTGCTTCGCGACCTGCAAACAACCCAAAACACCTACTTCCCGTCGGGCTGTCGGGTAAACGTTCGTGTTGTGATTAGGTGTTAGCGACCTTAACAATCATGAGCTAAGGGGTGAAATAGCGCGTGTCACTCCCTCGTTGAAGAAGACATGTTTTGAACTTTGATTTGAAGCATGGCCAGTCTGCACTTTGTAGGTTCACACCGCTGTGCTAGCATCCGAGCTAGCTACACAGCCGCGATTAGGCGCGATGCGGTCTCGGAGCATGATCTGCGATCGCTGAGGATTGCCCTGTCACGCCGTGAGTGGCTTTGCATCGAGGTTGAAATCCAACTGTCCGAGACGACGTCAGGGTAGCAGGCCGCAGCATCGGAGTGCCATCGGCGCACCGCTGAGAACTTCCATAGACCCTGGTTTACAATCCGACAAAGCGCCTGTGGCGCAGGAGCCCACCGCGTCCCAAAGCCTCTATCTTTGATCTGAACTGAGCCATGGCCGCGATGCAGCAGCCAACCCAGCTGCCGTTCCAGGCGGCGATGCAGCAGCAGAATGCCGCCATCATCCAGCAGCAGAGGGTGCAGGCCCAGCTGCAGCAGCAGCAGCAGTACCAGGCGGTGAGGGCAACTTGCATGTCAGATTGCATGGTCGAAGAGGTTCGAGCCAGGGGACTGCACCGACTGCAACCACGCACACTCCTGATGCGAGACAGCAGATGCTCTGTGCACTTGTGTTTGAATGCATGCTTCTGTGTCTGTGTTGCGCAGCAACTGGAGGCGCTGATGGCGCAGCACCACACGCCCGCGCTGGTGATGGGGCGGAGGCTCCCCGGGGCCAAGAAGAGCCACAAGAAGCAAACCGCCGTGCCGAAGCCCGCCGCTCCTGCAGGTGAGCCCTATCCGCCCTGCCTCATTGCCGGCCAGTCTGTGCGGCACGGCGCGGCCACACGTGCATGGACGATGCCCAGTCATGGCGCAGAGCTGTGTGAAGGTACTCATCTGGCACTGCAAGAACCCTATTGTGCACTTTGACACCCGCCAATGTTTTCGTGTGCAGACGAGCACGGCGAGGTGGAGGGCGACGTCGGGGACGGCCTGGAAGAGAAGGGCTACTCTGTGGTTTCGACGAAAGAACTGGAGGACCAAGGCCTGACGCGGCACCCGGACCTGATCTCCGAGACGGCATCGCTGGCGTCGGTGCACCCGCCAAAGAGCAACCACGCCATGGCGCTGCCCGCCGACATCCTCGTCAGTGAGTCCTTTGTGTGGGCTTCGCGAAGCAGGGGTAGGCTGAGGCAGGAGACGCAGGCATGCGCTGTCATGCTCGAGCTCCTGCCGCGGGACATGGCTGCACACTCAGCTGGGGCGCGGGCAAATAGGGGTTGGTTGAGGAGGGGAGCAATCTCCGATGCACGTTCCTGTGCAGGTTGCTGCTGTGACGTTCTGAATGAGCACTCATGTGTGGCTAGCAGCTGAGTATTGGGCTGGAACTGGCAACGCAGACGGGATCAGCGCGCTGCAGTACCAGTCCATCAGCCTGGCGTGCGCGGCGCACGAGACGTGGCTGCCCGATAACACCCGCACCGGCTTCTTCCTGGGTGACGGTGAGGCGTATTTGGACACGCTCTTCTCTGTGCATGAACCATCAATGTTAAGGGCCGCCTTTTGTGGGAGCCATCTTCTAGGAGCCACCTTCACCAACTGCAGGGCTTCAAGCGCCGGTATTTCTATGGTGTGGACTAGTGTTGAAGGTGCTTTTGCACGAAACACAGGGCCGGGAGTGGGCAAGGGCCGGCAGATCGCTGCGCTGATCTTCGAGAACTTCTGCCGCGGCCGCACCAAGGTGAGGCGCGGCGTACACTGCGGCCATCGTCTTGCACCTCTTGCCCAATTGTCAAAGAAACAGTGCCTGCCGCAGTGCAATGCTGTGGCTGCCGCAACAGCTTGCATCGGCCAGCAGCTCGTCTGCTAGCCATGTGGCGCCTGTGACAGTTGCACAGATGCCGAGCAGCTAGGTAGATGGGGCAGACTTCCAGCAGCAGCATCACGTGCCAACTTTTCTGGCAGTGAATCTCAGGTTAATCCAATTTCCAATTTGGCGGTATGGTTCAGTGCCAGCGGCAACCTGGCAATGGACGCGCAGCGCGACTTCAAGGACCTTTGTTCGAGGTCCACTGACCTTTCTATTTCAGGAAAAAAGCAAAGCAATGCACGTTTCTCCGCAGGCGGTGTGGTTCAGCGCGAGCGGTGACCTGGCGATGGACGCGCAGCGGGACTTCAAGGACATCGGCGCACTGAAGTACGACCCCGTGCGCATCCACAACCTGCGCAAGCTCAAGATCCCCAAGTTGGGCCGCATTGCCGACGTGCCAGGCGAGTGCCCCATGCTCTGCGTTATTGACCGGCTCATTTCCTTCTGCGTTCTCTGCCACCGGTACCCTGAGCATGGCAAATCAGGAAATGCCAGGGTCTTTGCCTGCATTCAGCAATGCTGCGCGCCTCTAGGTGGCTTGGGGAGCCTTCGTCGACCGCGGCCGCTGATCAAGCCACTTCGTCATGGCACAGCTTCGGCTGTGCGCCCACCGCACCATCCGAACACGCCCTGGTTGCTGCAGGCTGCGAGTGCGGCATCCTGTTCTCCACGTACGACCTGCTCATCTCCTCCACGCGGCCGTCCAAAGAGAAGGCCGCGGCCATCAAGGACGCGATGCTGCGGCAGCAGCGGGACGAGCAGCAGGGCCGCGGCGCGGCACCGGGCGCCGGCGACGCAAACTGCGCCGGCGCCCTGGAGTTTGGTGAGGCTTCCAGCAGCCTCCCATCCGTGGAGTGCTGTCCATGTCGGAGTCAGCTGATCTCCTGGGCGTGGCACATCTGTGCACCTGTGCTTTGACATCAGAAGCGTCCCGCTGGCCCGGTCCCGGGTGCAGAGATGCATTGCATGTGCCGGGTCCGCGTCGCCTGAACGTGCATGGATGCTGCGCAGGAGGGAAGTCGCGCATGCAGCAGATCGTGGACTGGTTCGGCGCCGACTTCGATGGCGTCATCGTCTTTGACGAGGTGCCCCTTCCCCTGCCGCACGAGAGCTCCTGACGCGCCCAGCGCACAGGCTGTCCAGGGGTGCCAACGGCTTGACTTCCTGTAAACAGCTGAAACCATGGCTCGATGGGCAGTGCTCCTCAGCGCTGGAATGTGGATCCACCTCAAGCCAGCTGCTGATCCTAGCACCAGTGAATATGAGCGGCGGGTCCATTTTCTGCGCAGTGCCACCGCGCAAAGAACTGCGTGCCTAAAGCCAAGGGGAATGGCGGAATGCCATCTTCCGAGAGCAAGACATCGCGGGTGCGCCCCGCTTCTTTGCTGTGGTGCATGTCTCAGGCACCGGTGACGCGTGTGCAGCAGGTTGCTCCCGAGCACCGCAATCCAAGCGACAGCTGCTGCCTCGCCAGCCCCCATGCAGCTGGAGCGCTACCTTTCTTCGCTTGTGACAGTGCAAAATCCTGCTCTGCTTCTCCATGGGCAGGCGGTCATCGAGCTGCAGCGGGTGCTGCCCAAGGCGCGTGTTTTCTACGTCTCCGCCACCGGCGCCACCGACCCCGAGAACCTGCTGTAAGTGCTCGCTACACCACCTGCTGCAGGGCCTACTCCTGTTGACAAGTCGCGTGTGCGAGCTCTCCGCCTGCGGCGCCACCTACCCTGTAATCCGGGGTGCTTCGTGGCCACACCTCAGAGGCGCTAAAACTCCTCACATTTGACTCGACAGCGTGCTCTGTGTTGACCCACCGGGCAAGTCCTCAAGCCCTCTTGCATCAACTTTTCCGAGCGTCTTTGATGTCCACCTGGCTTGCAGGTACATGACGCGGCTGGGGCTGTGGGGCGAGGGCACTGGCTTCAAAAACCGCCTGGATTTCGTCAAGCTGCTCAACGCGCGCGGCGTTGGAGCCATGGAACTCGTGGCCATCGACCTCAAGCGCAGGTTGTTAGTTGTTGTGGATCAGCCTGGCTGTGGTCTCGTTTGCAAATGAAAGAAGCAAACGTGTTGCAAGGCCTGTTGTGGGCACGCACCATGTGCATTGAGCCTGGATGTTGAACAGCTCAGTTACAAACTCTGCTGTTTTGCGCAGCGGCAAGTTCATCGCGCGCACGCTCAGCTACGAGGGCGTCGAGTTCAAGCAGGTGGGCGCTGGCCGTCTCGCCGAGCCAGCACGTATACTGTCAAGGTTGCCATCATAGAGGAGGGCTTGGGACAAACTAGGCCAGGCATCGCACTGCATCTTGCTGCTGCTGCGCCTGGCGTATGCTTTGTGGCCTCGCGAGGGATGGGCAGCCTGTGCTCTTAGCGAAGTGTCAGACTTGTCTGTCAGCAACTAGGGGATTGGGAATCCTGTCGCTTTATTCACGCCTGACGTCCTTCTAGGCGCAGACGGCGTCAAACTTTCAACTTTCAACTATGCTTCTTCAGAGAGGAGCTGCCGGTCCTGCAATTGCGTCTGAAGCATTCCCCCATGCCTATCCTGTGCAGGAGCAAGTGGCAATCCCCGCCGACTTCCGGGCGATGTACGACAGCGCGGTGCAGCTGTGGGCGGATCTGGATGTGGCCATCAAGGGCGCACGAGAGGACGGGGCACTGGTGAGTCGGCTTGCAAATGGAATCCGGTGACCTGGATCGCATCAAATCCCGAATGCTGCTATGTGCCAATGCCATGGGCGGATCTGGATGTGGCCATCAAGGGCGCGCGAGAGGACGGGGCACTGGTGAGTCGGCTTGCAAACGGAATCCGGTGACCTGGATGTCATTAATTCCCGAATGCTGCTATGTGCCGGTGCCCGTGGGCGGACCTGGATGTCGCCATCAAGGGCGCACGCGAGGACGGCGCACTGGTGAGTCGGCTTGCAAACGAAATCTGTTGGGATTGCCTTATACCCCGTACGCTGTGCCAATGCCGTGGGCGGACCTGGACGTGGCCATCAAGGGCGCACGCGAGGACGGCGCGCTGGCAGGGATTTGCACGAATGTAGAGGGGAAAAAAGCGTCTTGACGCCTCGCCGGGCGGCAGCTGTCATCTATAACACGTACATGCAGATGTCTCCTGGCGAGACCTCACTGGAGCACAGCTGCTGCGGCGGTCAGCAAGGCTGCCGGCTGTCCTGCTGCCGCTTGCATTTCTGTGGGTGGGCACGCCGCAGTGTCCAAACTAGACGCTTTACGGCCATCCTTTCAATAGATAAGGCCACTGGACGTACACAGATCAGTCCATCATCCATTCACTTGTCCACTTGTGCAGTTGGGCGTCGAATACATGAACGCGCGCAAGGCGCAGTTCGGCGCGCAGCTGCGCTTCTTCCGGCAGCTGGTGACGGCGGCGAAAGTGCCGCACGTCGCCGAGCTTGCCCGCAAGTACCTAGCCCGCACAGACAAGGAGCACTGCGTGGTCATCGGCCTGCAGAGCACAGGTGCAGTCGTGATTTTCTTTCATGGATTTCGCCATTGCATTTCTTCCTCCTGAGCAATGGAGCACCCTGGCCGATACAGAGAAACCGTACTGCGTGATCGTCGGCCTGCAGAGCACAGGTGCCGCTTGAAACATGCTTCAATGCATGATGTCTTCTTTTTTATTGCGCTGAGACGGCAGTCGGCGCCTCCCTCAGCCGCGCCAGAGTGGGCAAGGGCACATGTGTCCGGCATGAGGTGGTGCGGCATGACGGCAGTCTGATCAAGGCATGGTCAGTCGCAGTTGCGCGTGCAGATGGGGCTTGCGAAGAGGAGAGAGATTCGTTTCGCAACCTGGCCGTCACCCGCCCGGTGCGTGTTTGCTTCTCTGCAGGCGAGGCGCGCACGGCGTCGATGGTGGCCGAAAACGGTGGCGAGGACGCGGAATTCGCCACCTTCGTCGAGCCCGCTGGTGCGGAATACGCCGCTGCTTTCAGATTTTGAACCGCGACATCGGACCGCGATGCAAGCGCTGGGCCCTGCACCTCCCGTGGCCCGCTGCCTGAGACACAGGCTGCAAAGATGCCTCGCCCGTGGGTATATCACTCCACTCTCACGCGGCAATGTTTCGCAAAGCTTGTTGCTATATACTTCGCATTTTTGCAGGGCTCATCCTGTCGAAGCCATTGAGGACCACCTGCCGCCCTCCACGCCGGAGCGCGCTCACATTTGGCAGATTTGCATTTTCCTTTCCTTGGCTTTGCTCACATGATACTATGAACTGCAGGCCTCATCCTGTCGAAGCTCATCGAGGACCACCTGCCGCCCTCCCAGCCGGAGCGCGCCAGCCTGCTGCGCCGCGCCAAGGAGATGAGGCTGCCTGAGAATCCGCTGGTGCGTTGCTGTGAGGCTGCGCGATCTCTGGAAGGCGCGTGAGACATCTTCGAGGCAGGCTTTCCTCTGGCAGCACACTTGGCTGCTGCCAGGCGCTGACATGTGGGGGCTTGTGCAAGGCGATAATTGGGACAGAGAGTTCCTTCGAGCTCTGTGGTGGGCGCTGTGGTGGGCGCAGGACCAGCTGATCGACAGCTTTGGCAGGCCGAACAAGGTCGCTGACATGATGGGCCGCAAGTCCCGCATTCTGTTGTATCGCCTATTCTATCTTCCCATCTCAGAGCCACACCAAATCCATGTCATTTCATTCTCCGCAGGACCTGCTGATCGACATGTTTGGCGGCCCTGACAAGGTGGCGGAGATGACGGGCCGCAAGTCGCGCATGGTGCGCGAGGGGGACTGCTTCCGCTTCCGGCCGCGCGCCGACGGCGATGTCCCCCTCGACCTGGTGGGCACCCAGCCGCCGTTGGAGACATGCGTCTGGAACGAATCCGTTCTGAGGACTGTGCAGGACGGTGATTGATCACGTGTGCAATCCCACCTGCCTGCGCAGCTGCACACGGATGCCAGGCATGCAGGTGCCGAAACGGGCTTTCCAGGCGGATCGCGAGCACGTGGGCCATCATCTCCGACGCCGCATTTGTTCACCACACACTGCTCATCTACGCAGGTGAACATCGAGGAGAAGCGGGCGTTCCAGGCGGACCGCAAGCGGGTTGCCATCATCTCGGACGCCGCGAGCACAGGCATCAGCCTGCAGGCGGACAAGGCGGAGGTCAACCAGCGCACCCGTGTGCACATCACGCTGGAGCTCGCCTGGTCCGCCGACAAGACGGTGCGAATCTTGCTGGTGTTTTGCGTTATTTCAGTCTTTCAGCCACTGTAAGAGGCCAGCGGCGCACCCGCGCTCACATCACGCTGGAGCTCGCCTGGTGCGCCGACAAGACGGTGCGCTCTCTATGCTCCTCACAGCGATTGGTGAAGTTGGAAAGGCAGCGTAAACCAGCGAACCCGCGCGCCCATCACGCTGGAGCTCGCCTGGTCCGCGGACAAGACGGCGCGGCCCTGCCCTGGCATGCCACTTCCTTCCGTTTTGTTCAAGGCCTTTCATATAAGATGGCAGATTTCTTTCACGACCCTGCCTTCCTACAGTGCAGAGAAGCATGCCCTGTGATGTTGTTGCCCACACGAACCACGGTCGCACGTGTGGATGACAGCGTTTCGTGACGTTGCTGTGCTCGCATTGACCGTGCTCGCAGGTGCAGCGGCTGGGGTGCACGCACCGCAGTGACCAATGGCAGCCGCCGTTCTACCCCGTGCGGCAGCCACCCTACCACTGACGCTTTCAGTTTCCACACATGCAGGTGCAGCAGCTGGGACGCACCCACCGCAGCAACCAGAGGCAGCCGCCCCTGTACCTCATCGTGGCCTCCGACATCTGCGGCGAGCAGCGCTTTGCATCCGCCGTCGCGCGGCGCCTGCAGCAGCTGGGCGCCCTCACGCATGGCGACCGCAACGCCGCGAGCGCATCCGACGCCCTGGCCTCTTCCAACCTGCAGACCAAGTGAGCTCCAGGAATTCTAGAAACTAGATGCTGGCAAAAAGAGAAATTAATAGCGAAGCTGGGCGTTCTCACGCACGGCGACCGCAATGCGGCTTCTGCGTCGGGCGCCCCTCGCCTCCACCAACCTGCAGACCGAGTGGGTCTTTCATGAGACCCCGTGAAACAGTTGACTGGCACGTGTTGGAACACATGGGGAGTGGCCAGATGTCCGTTCTTTTGATCGACTGACAACCTTGCCCCCCTTCCCAACAGGTATGGCAACCAGGCGCTGTCGCGCATGCACAAGGTGATCTAGGGCGCTCCAGCGTCGAGGACGGCGTCGCGCTGAAATTTTGATTCTCCATCGTGTCCATTTACCTTTGACATGCTTGATGTCCTTCCAATAGGTACGGCAAGCAGGCGCTGTCGCGCATGTACAAGACGATCATGGGGCGCTCCAGCGTGGAAGACGGCGTCACGCCGGAGTTCATCCTGCACGAGCTGCTTGACGCCAAACTCACCACCGGCACGCCCGAGTACGCTCGCGCCCGCTTCACCAAGTTCCGGGTGCGCTTTTGAAGTCACCTGATTTCTTTTGCGATAGCGGCTGTGCTGCCAGCGGGCTCTGGGGCCAGTTGCGGCATAATCCCCAGAATCACTGCGCTGCAGAGCCAGATGTTGCATGCTAATTGCATGTCCTTTCGGCTTTGTTGGCCTGATTGCATCTACTCACCCACGCGTCCCCGCGCAGGACTTTCTGCACCTCCGCGAGGTGCTGTCTTCGGTGGACGAGCTGTTCTACGATGCAGAAGTCACATTTTTTAATGATGGATCTGTGGCGAATCCGTATTGGTTTTTATGTAGGACTTTCTGCACCTGGCGGGGTCGGCGCTGTCGTCGGTGGGGGTGCTGTCCTACGACGCCAGCCACGGGCAGGAGCTGCGCCACTTGGAGAACAATGGGCAGGATGACCAGGTGAGGATTCATCTGCAGTATCGTCGCAACAGGACATCGTGTACCTCCTTTTGGCACAGGATCAGGCAGGTCGAGTTCACCTGGAGATTCATGCGCACATGCGTCAGACCCTAAACCCTAAGCCTCAGGCTCATACACAATCTGGCGACCTCATTTACGGCTTGGTTTGCGATGCGCAGGAGGTGGAAGGCGGAGGCGAAGGGCGACTGAGGCGGCAGCAACAGTTTGTTGTTTCCTCTCAGACTGTGCAACAGCTCCGAACTCCTTTCAAGCCGAGTTTCCCACAACTGCGCGCAGGAGAAGAAGAAGGCGGATGCAAAGGGCGACTGGGGCGGCATAAACAAGTTCCTCAACCGGCTGCTGGCCGTGCGCGTGTCCACGCAGGCCAAGATCTTCCAGTACTTCATGGCACTCCTGGTGCGCTGAACATCACTCCGCTTGTGACCTGTATACAACTCTCACATCGATGAATCCCGGTCACTGCTGAAGGCCTTGGAGGTGAAAGCAGCTGCACTTCCGCGCAGCGAGTGCAGCACTGACGAGTCCACAGCGTGTGCACCTCTGTGCTGAGAACTCTCGTATACCAGACGCTTTCACCATCTCATGGACCCTTCCGGATCCTTCTGCATACCAGTGGCGTTAACTGCAATGAAAACCTTGCAATTGCCTGCAGGCGCACACGGTGCAGCAGGCTAAGCGGCTGGGCAAGTACAATGAGTACGCCATCGTCATGCCAGCCGGCGACATCCGCTTCAAGGACCGCCAGGTGTGTTTTTTGATTGATACCCTGTCTCCCGCCCTTCTCTCTTGCACTTCATGCTGATCGTATGGAAGGCAACCCAAGTCACGCACGCCCTCCTCGTCTGCACCAGGTCATCTACATGGACCCACGGTCGGCCGAGCGCACGTACCACAACGAGTACCTCATCGACCGCGGCGCCACCTGGGAGATGGTAGAGGCCCGCCTCGCGGAGGAGGTGCGCTTTTGCTCTGCCCATTTCTTTTGTTTCCTACCTTTGCCGCTTCTAGTTCTGGAACATCAGCCGCCCGCGCCACATGGGCAATGGTGGAGGCCGACTCGCGGAAGAGGTGCCTCGTTGCCCTCCTGTGCCGTTTCTATCCGCTCAGTTGTGCGTTTGTCCTGCCGCAAGCACAAAGCCATGCCATGATGTGACGGCATGTGGTGCTGGAGCGGTGGAGCGGCAAGCAACACAACGCAGCTGCCGGCTGGTGCTTGACGGTGTGGCTGACGCGCGACTTTTCATTGATGCGCCCGCAGAAAAATGAAGACCCGGAGACGTACAGCGGGCTGTACTGGGCGGAGAACGCCAACACGGGCTACATCTACCCCATTCTGGTGCGATCCCGATGTTTCCTATGTCCTTTGCACCTGAACTGGCACTGTTTGGTGCAATGAGGGTTTAATGAACAGGGCATCGGCAGGGCCTCAACGTCTGCCAAGTCCGGGCGACCTCGGCACCCTGCCAAACAGACGTCAGCCGGTTCCCATTCCAAGGGACGTGCTTCAGAGATTCCAGACCCAGGCAGAACTCACTGCTGTCAAGATGCAGGGGGCCTGGAGCGCGGGAGGAGCGCGACCGCGAGCCCCAGGCCGTCACTCTAGGAGAATATCGAACATTTTGTCTTTTGTTTTGCAGGCCCTGGAGCGGGACGAGCGGGGGCGCAAAGTGAGGGCGAACAGTAAGGTGCGGAAGGGGCACGGCGACCGGCGGCCGCCCAACTACTTCCGCATCGTCCGCCCCGTCACCGGCTTCAGCTCCACCGACATGTCGTACAATGTGCGTCCGGTTTGCCCTTGACTGAATGCACTGATGGCCATTGCCGCCTGCGTCCTTGTCACCATTACGATGGCAAAAGTCACCTGGTGAGATTTCAACAGGTTGACGCATCCGCTTGCTGCCACACATCGTGGCTTGACTGCTCAATCAACACAGTTGTATCTTGAGACGAACACTCTTGTTTTGCAGCAAATGCGGGAGAAGGGGTACACAGAGGTGCAGCCGGGGCGCTTTGGGTGGCTGAAGAAGATCTGGGACCGGCAGTACACCGAGAAGAAGCAGTGCGCATTTTTTTCCACTACAAATTAATATCCCCCTCTTGTGAACAACTTCCCGACTGTCTTGCAATGCGCCTGATGTCCTGGCCTCAGCCGGCACTTCTGTGCCTAGACAGCTGCTTCAGTGCGTCATCAGGCTATCTAAACCGACACAGCGATACACGAACACTGTCTGAATCACCTGTACACGTGGCTGAGTCTGTGTATGATGCACTCTGCAGGGAGCGGACGGCACCCATGCACCTCATCACGGGCGCGGTGCTGCCGCTGCTGCCGACGCTCGACCGCAGGTGCGGCTGCAGAAAACATCTGCACATCCGTGTGGAGAAGGACGTTGTTCGAAGCCGTACTGGGCAAATCCACAGCGCCTTTGTACAGCGCAGGGGAGCTGTTGAATTGCTGTCCAGCAGTGCTCTCCTGTTCAGATTACTTTACCTTGTTCTGCGCAGGGGCGGCAAGCTGCAGGTGTTCCGAGTGGAGCCCAAGGACGACAGCCCCTCCCAGATCGGTGCGTCGTTTCCACAATTTTCGATGTGAAATTTCGTTTAAATAAAAATAATGATCAATCTTTAGAACATAAGAAATAAAATTTTATCACTCTTAATATTTTCCATCAGCTTCGGTAATCGGTTTTGAATCCAGATGAAGTATCCGCTTATACTTCAGTTAAAACTCGTCTGGTTTGTGGGTAAATCTCTTATCGGGTATGTACTATTCCCGATTCTGGTTGGCTTCTCGGTGAAAATCAATCATCCCATCTTATTTGTGCCGCGCTTGCGACAGTTGATTAACACAGATGTAGCATTCCGCAACGATGACAGTCCCTCCCAGCCCGGCGCGTCTCCAGCTGCTTCTCCGACAGGTTGTGACTGCGCTGAGTGCAACGCCATGCACAGTCGCAGGCACAGCGTGATCCACCTGCACACACTGACCAGGCAGACTGACTCCTGGAACATTGGCTTCAGACACTGGTGGGCGCCTGCATGCGCCTTCAATAATGTGGCGCCTTCAGTGATGTGGACTTGGGCAGATGCTGGGGTTCCTGGGGCTCGAAAGTCTGGAGTATTGAGATGGGACATCTGGCTGCTGCAGGCATCATGATAGAGCAGGGCAACCTGAAGCCGGTGCTGGACGCGGTGGCGATGTACAGCATCTGAACACATCTCAGCCGTGTGATCTTGCGTCTCCGCAGGCATCATGATCGAGCAGGGCAACCTCAAACCGGTGCTGGACGCGGTGGCGGCGCTGCAGCCGGACCGGCCCTGGGAGAGCGCACCGCCGGCGGGCAGCGAGAGGTCGCCAGACAATGGCCTGAGCGGCGCCGCTGCGGCAGAGGATGCGGCCTTCCGGGCGGCGGCCGCCGCCAATGCCGCCGCGATGCGGGTGAGAGACTTGGCGCAATCCAAAATACAATGCATATCCCTGATATCACAAAAACAGCCGTGGCGGAGGGCGCGGCCCTCCATGCGGCCGCCGCCGTCAACGCCGCCGCGATGCGGGTGAGAACTTTCACGGGCTGTGCACTGCAGCAAGCACTGAAGCTGCGTTTCCAGTGCTCAGGGCATGGCTGCTGCCTGTGTGTCAATGCTCAGTACAGCCCTGGGCGGTCAGTGACGGCCCCTGGCACCGCCGGTGTTGCAGCTTGCCGGATAAGGTCCTGCCGGCACAGGTCCTCTTACGAGGTTTGTGATGGGCACGAGAACCTGCACGGTGGTGCTCCTCCTCGGTTGACGAAACCCGTAATCCATGCGCAGGGTGAGGCGCCGGCCGGCCCGAGGCAGGCGGCGCTGAGCTTCAGCCCGGTGCAGCGGTGCGCCGCCGGCCGCGAGGGCGGCGGCAAGGAGAACGAGACGCCCGACGCCCAGGTGTGAGCGAAGAGCAGGCAGTCTGTCGCACTTTTGCTTCACTCTGTCCCATGCCCGGGAGCGAGGGCGCCGACAAGGAGAATGAGGCGCCGACGCTCAGATGAGCAAAGAAGATTCTGGTGTCCTGATGTAACAACATGTCGGAACCAAGATTCTGCTTGTCAATGCGGGCGCCAACAGGGGCAACGAGTTGCCCGATGCCCAGGTGGGTGCAGACCCAAGGTTGCAGATTTTCTGAGACAGGTTGAGATACCCTGCTGGCCCTGCTGGCCGGTTCCTGTCAAAAACGCAACCTGTAGCGTTTTTGACAGGAACCGGGAGACCCGACGGCAGGCCGCATCTGGCGGTGCAATCACCAGCACTGCAATGCCTCGCGCCAGGCGATCGCCTCTTGGCTGTGTCCTCGACAAGTTTGGTGTTGCACTTGTTGTGGCAGGAGGCCAGCAGCGAGGACGACGGCAGCGACGCGGAGGAGCAGCCGAAGAAGCCTGGCCGCAGGAATCGGCATATGTGATATCTGATATCTGAAATAGAAACGGGTTGCGGATTACAGGCAGCCGGCAGCGAGGGCGAGGACATCGACTTCGATGTGGAATCGGAGAAACCGAAGAAGGCGCGGCGCAAGGCGCGGCGTGCCTCCCGGCGGCCGGCAAAGTCTTCAGCCGCCGGAGACGACTCCGACTGCGAGGTGAGACTTCGATTCGAGATAACCTCACCCGCGAGTACTGCATTCTCCGGGCAGCGCAATGGAGCCTTCCTCGGATCGAATGCTTTCTATCGCCTGGTGACGGGCTGTGGACAAATGCGCGAATGAGCTTACTTCATGACAGTTGGCGGACATCTTGAAGCAATGGGGAGCGCGGCTGGCGGCCAGCAGCCTCCGCGATAGCACATCCCTTTTGCATGCATCCCGATACTCACTACTCAGAAAACAAACCGGTCCAGATTGTTCCGCAGGTGGTGGACGTCCCAGAGGAGCGAGCAGCGCGTGGCGGCCAGCGGCCTGTTATTGTACATGACAGCACTGCGATTGAATGAAACTGAACCGCACATTGTTCTCACAGGTGGTGGACGTCCCAGAGGAGCGTGCGGCGAGGCTCGCGGCGAGCGGCCTGTTCGAGCGCGTGGCGCTGCCGTCGCTCAAGCTCAAGACGGCGCCCTCACCCGCCGGCGGCGGCGCCTCCGCCGGCGGCAGCCAGGCCGGTTCACCTGCGACGTCCGTCAAGGCACACGCGCCCAGTGTGGCGGGCGGCAGCAAGGCGGGTGCTGCGACCGGCGGCGGCGGCGACGGAAACGGCACGCCGGCACTGGCGGCAAAGGCGGCGGCGCGGCCGCGGCGGCGGGCCTCCGCCGGGTCGCCGCAACTGAGCCGCAAGGCGCGCCACACGCTGGAGGCGGAGCTCTCGGAGCGGTCCGACACCGACGACTCGGCCGTGGAGCAGCCCAGCAGCTCCTCGGAGGAGGAGTCTTCAGGCGGCGAGGACTCGGACGGCTCAGGGGCGGAGTCAGGGGGCGACGCGGCCGTGCCCACCTGCCGGGCAGCCGGCATGCCGGCGAAGCCGGCCTGCAAGGCCGTGGCGGCGGCTGACGCCAGCGATGCGGAGGAGGGCGCAACAGCACAGAAGCTGGCTCGGCGCCGCAGCTTTAGCAGCAGCCGGCAGGCCAAACGCGTGCGAAAGGCGGCCGAGGGCAGCGGCATCGTCGAGGCGCATGCTGCGGCGGAGCGGGCGTGCGCGGAAGCGTGCAATCCGGCAGAAGTTGCTGGGAAGGACGCCGACGGTGAGTCCGGGTCGATCTCGGACGATGAGCCCCTTGCGGCTGGCGTGGCGCGGCGGCAGGCCGCACGCGGTACACCGGCCAAGGTGGCCGCCAAGGTGGCCGGCAAGGCCGTCGGCAAGCGGCGGGCGGTGGAGTCTTCGGACGACGAGGACAGCTCGTCGGACGAGGAGGAGGCGGAGCCAGCACGGCAGCAGAGGAAGCAGGAGAAGTCTGCCGCCGGAAAGGGCGAGGCGGCCCGGGCGATGCACGTCATCGCGACCAACTCGGAGATCTCCGGGGAATGGGTGGTGCGAAAAAACCCTGTCGCCCTTTATCCTTCCTGCCTGTTACTGCGGCTGGCTGCTTGCTTTCTGCCTGGCTGGTCTCCTTGGCTGGAAGCTTTCTAATGACTTCCCGCTGACTCACGCAGCTCCACCTTCAAAGGTTCCGACTTCTCCGACATCAAAATGTGTGATCTCCAGCTTCACTGAGAGCCGCACCTGTGCATCCACAGCGTCACATCTGTTTCTGAGAATGACCATCATTGAGATCCCGGCGCCTTCAGGTCAAGTGCTGCTGCGGCGCCACCGATGACGATGGGGAGCCGGTGGTGAAGTGTGATGACTGCGGCGTCACATCTGCTTCTGAGAATGACCATCATTGTGTCCCTGCGCTTCTAGGTCAAGTGCTGCTGCGGCGCCACCGATGACGACGGCGAGCCAATGGTGGAGTGCGACGACTGCGGCGTGTGGCAGCACAACGCGTGCGCGGGCGTGCCGCCTGGCGCCGCGCCCCCCCACTTCTCCTGCACCTTCTGCGCCGCACAGCCAGGTGTGCCAGGTATTGAAGGCACAGGAATCCTGATGTAGCCGTCGATGAAACTGGGGAAGCTGCCGCATTGCTGCACCTTCTGCGCCGTGCAGCCAGGTGGGACGGGTCTTCAACGGCAGACAAATGCACGAGAGCCGCGGTCAGCATCAGTGATGGTGCTTATTAAATTGAGGCTCTGGAAAAGGAGAGGGAAGCAACCCTTTTTCGCTCAAATGCATCGCCTTCTGCAGCAGCAACGGTGGCCATGACACTGAGGGCATGGTGTGATTGGATCCCTGTTTGCTGTGCGCAGGCGGCGCTCGGCAGGCCGCAAGCAGCAAGGCGCCCGCGGCGTCGGCGGCGGCGGCCGCGCCGGCGGCGCCCAGCGCCAAGAAGCTGCGCGTCGCGGCGTGGGGGGAGTCGTCAGACGATGAAGACTGTGACACAGCGGCACAGCTGCCGAGGGCCAGAAAGCCGCGCGCATTGGCAGTGAAGTCGTCAGACGAGGAGGACTCAGAGGCCGAGGCAGGCAGCCCAAAGGCAGGGCCCGCGGCGGACGCTGCACCGCGGTCCGACGGCAAGCCGGCGTCAGAGCGCAAGCGCAAGCTGCAGGCGCTGGCCGCCGCGGGCCGCGAGCTGGAGCAGGTGCGTGCTCGTGACGTTTCTTCAGTGGCAGCAACAGTGTACAGCCTGCTTCCAAGCTCTCTGCTGTAGGAGCAGTCTGAGGTGTCAATGCGCCTCCTCTTCACATCATGTGCAAGCTGGGTAATTTGCTGGACACTTTTGACAAACATTTGACGCTCGATGCTCATCCGACCAATGGTGATGTGCAAGAGGCGCAGGAGGCGGCGCCGGCGGACCGCAAGCAGCGCAAGCGGCTGTGCAAGAGCGGCGGCGGCGACGCCGCCGCCGCCGCCGCCGACGCTGCCGCGAGCCCCGCAGCATCGCTCGCGGACGCGCATATGGAGGACGCCGCAGTGCCCGAAACGCTGCCGGATTTCCTGGAGTCGCAGCCTGGCGGCGGCAGTCCCAGCCGCAGCGGCAGCATTGCACGCAGAGGACCCCCCGGCAGCGCCCGCCGCCGCGGCAGCGGCGCGGCAGCAGCGGCGGAAGAGTCGGATGAGGCAGACGACTGGCCTGGGGCGTCGCCAAACAGCCCGCTGTTCTCGCCGACCAGCCCGCAGTGCACGGCCGCCAGCCCGACCTACACTCCGCTCAGCCCTGCTTGCGCCGCCGGCAGCCCCAAAAGCGGCGCTACAGCAGGAAGCGGCCAGGCAGCAGGAAGCAGGAAGGAGGCAGGAGACGCGGCGCAGCTGGAGGCGCGGCTGGCGGAGGTGGCCCGACTGCGGTGGCGGCTGGAGCGGGAGCGGGACGAGGCGGCGGCAGACAAGCGCCTTGCGGCTGAATTGGCACAGGTGAACTTGACGAATCCGAATGTGCTCCCAGTAATCGAGGAGGTCGCGGTCCAAGGGGTTGCACTTGCAGTGCTGTGGTGATGCTGACCCGCCCTCCTCTCTGGCGGCTTGCAGGAACCGCCCTCCCTGCACCTCTTCAATTGATGCTTTGTGACGCTGCGGCATGCTGGAAGCAGGGCTGCAAGACAGCCCACTTTGAGCGCAAATCGCGCAACTTATCTTCCGATATTGAAGTCAAGCACCGCAATGACGCCGCCGCCCTGACGACTGCAGGAGGGGCAGCAGCTGCGCCAGCGCAAAGGCTGACTGCAGCATCGAGGCCCACAATACATGGTTGAATGCACCAGGGAACAAAGATGATTGTGACGCCTGCAGGAGGGGCAGCAGCTGCTACAGGACGCCAACGCGGAAATCGACCGCCGTGTCGAGGCCCGCATCGGCGTCGCGGCGATGCGCGCCGCCGCGCAGGCGGAAGAGAGGTTGAAAGCCTCCGAGGCGGCTGCGGCGGCCGCAGCGGAAGAAAAGCTGGAGGCAGCCAAGGCGGAGGCGGCGGCGGAGGCCGAGCGGCGTGTGGCGGCCGCAAGGGCAGAGGCAGCTGCCGACACCAAGGAGCGCATGCGCAAGGTGGGGCAGTTGCAGAGCAAAACACCAATGCAGCTGGGCAGACGTGTGCAAAGCCTGTGTGACTTGTTCCATGGTCTTCAGTAGCGGCGGTGCCGACGCAGCACTGGACTTGTGTACCTTGCGGCAGACGCGTTCTGTTGCACCCGACAGAACCCAGGGTGTGCATCACATGCAGAGCTTTACGATTCGATGGAGCCAGCTGCTGTGACAGGCGCAGGGCGCCTGTGTGCCAGAATATGGCACCTCACTTCTGATGCGGCCACAGACAGTGAGCTCCGACCCTGTCGTGCAGTGCTGCGCTGTGACGAGTACCTCTGTCACGATGTTCTGACTCCAATATCGACAGGTACTGGAGCTAGGCAAGGCAAAGGGCGCGGCGGAGGCGATGCGTGCTGCCGCCGCCGAGCGCGAGAATCTGGCCACCGTGGTGGAGGCGCTAGAGTCCCAACGGCAGGACCTCCAGCGGGAGCTGGTGGCCGCGCACGAGTCCCGCTCCGGCGCGGCGGCGGCAGCGGCGACGGCGGAGCGGCGGGCCGCGGCGGCCGAGAAGAATGTGCAGGCGGCAGTGGCGGAGAAGGAAGCGGTGGCGGAGAAGGCAGTGGAGGCGCTGCACGCCGAGAGGCAAGCCGCAGCCGCCCGCGAGGATGAAGCCGCTGCAGCGGAGGCCTGGCGGCAGGAGCACGCCGCGCTGGCTGCGGAGCTCGCGGCACTGAAGGTGGGGTGTCCACTTGTTCACCACCTTGTTGTTTCTCCCTGTGTCCAGTTTCCCCCTCCACTCCTGGCAGATGCACCTGTTCGACAGCTGCCCAGCGCACAATGCAGGGAACCCTGAGGGGTGCGCACGTCCTGGGCAAGCGCTCCTATCAGGAGTTTGTGGAGCCGTTTCTGAGGGCTCCACGGTGCGGAATCGCGCAGGTTGAGCGGCAAGCGGCGGAGGCGGAGCGCGCCGAGCAGCAGGCCGCGGCGCAGGCCGAGGTCGCCAGCCTCAAGGTGACCATGTTCTCTGGTGCATGTGTTCTTAGGCAGAGTAGCCAAGCGCGCCAAGTGAGCAACAACGAGGAAGCTGCGCCATGGTCAGAGCGCTGCGGCATGGTTAGAAAATGTGCGTGCCGGTTGTTGCGCTATGGCATGGTTGCAGTCGTTGCCACGGTCCTGCCGGCACTCATCACGGCAAGCGCCTGCTCACAGCTGGCATGCACTCGCAGGCTGCTCTGAAGGAGGCACGCGAGTCCGCAGCAAAGCCGGCGGCAGCGCCGTCGCCGCAAGCGCCGCAGTCGCCTGCCTCGTGCACACCCGCCAAGCAGGACCAGGCAGCGGCTGCCGGGGGGAGCGCTGCCACAGCCGGCAGAACCAGTGGCGCCTCGCGGCAGCTGGACATGTGCACGCCGCCGCAGCAGGTCAAGGCGGCAGCGTCGGCGGCGACGCCTGGTACGCCGCCGCCGGCGGAGGCCGTTCTAGAGCGCCTCAAGTCGTCACCCGGTGCGGACTGATCTGCTTGAGCTGTTGCTGGACACTGACGATGCTCCGATGGCAGCCGCCTTGGCGTTGCACCACTGCCGAGATGCACTTGCTGCGGCTGCATGTCCAGTGTGCTGCCGCTGTTGGTATCCGACACGTCCAGTCGAGTTCGGGGTTGCACTGAGCCATGTCGGTATAGTACCTTCAAACCCTAATCCCTCCCTGCTGCAGGTGACACTGCGGTGCGGCTGGCGGCGCACTTTGGGTGCTGCAGCCACGAGGTGGCGGGCATACTGTGCCGCCTGGAGGAAGAGTTTGAGGTGTACCGACGCGCGGGCGGCACATACCATGTCATGTAGATTAACGCAGCGGTTTTGTCATTCGGGGATTTGGGCACAGTATCAGGTCTTCTTGCGGCTCCACTTGGGCGTCGACAGTACTTTGAACGAGTGGTGCCACAGTTATTGTGCGAGGGACCTGCCAGGCTGCGCTCTGAAGTATGGGCTTGATCAGCAGATGCCATAAGCTTGATCATGCAAAGCTGTGGAATGGGAGCAGACGCTCAGTTTTCTCGACTTCTACGTCATGAAGGTTGCTACAAATCACGAACCGACAGCTTCACCAGCTTCGAACCTCGCATGGACAGCCAACATGTCAGAAACCGAGGTAGGCAGGCTGTGACAGTGCAGACGCTGATCAAGCGACGGTGCTGCCTGGTGCCTTGCCTAGCATCATGCAGACATGTATTGTGCTGTGCTGAGCACTGTAACTCCTAAACATGCAGCCTCGACAGGAGCCAAACGCCGCGCCGGAGGCAGATTTAGACTTTTGAGTCTGCCTCCGCAGCGCCATCATCAATGCGAATTATTGTCCGATCGTGTCTCCTGAGTGATAATCTGACGAGAGATCATCTAGGTGACATTCGAGCAGCTTCAAGCCACGAACTAGTTCAGTGCTCATTCCGAGAATGCTTGCCTTATGCGCTGCCTACTGCGCTGCATGACGGCTCCACCGCTCATGGGGATTCTGGCGCATTGCTGCTGCCGCCGCAGCAGGTGCTGCAGCCGCCGCTGCCTGCGCTAGTAAACCACAGCACCGCCCGCGCAGGAAGCCTGCTCGAAGCCATGTGCGGCCAGCAGGATCGCCGGCGGCGCGAGCGCGGCGAACAGCCACAGGAGACGCCGCCACCGCGCGGGCACGGGCTGCAGCGAAAAGTCCAGGCCGCCGCCCGCCGCCACCGCCGGCGGCAGCCGCGTCGCGCGCTGTTTTGCAAAGCGCTGCCTGTCGCTGAGCTCCCATGCGTACATCTGCGAGAATAACAAAGCATTTGAGGACGCTGGGCAGGCGCATGTGCACTGCAGGCGCGCTGCCGGAGCGTTGCACCGCCCCGCCATCGGCGCCGCCGGTGTGGGCGTTCGATGCAAAGTGTTTGACAGACAGCGCACGCCACTTCAATGCGTGAGCTACCCAGTCAGCCAAGCTTTGGCAAGACGCCGCAGACATACCGCAGGCGCCCTCAGGGCCTTGCTCACCGTGTACAGCGGCGCCACGAAGGCCAGCTCCACCTGCAGGATGGTCCACACCGCCAGCGTGGCGTTGCGGTCTGAAAGGCCGCCCAGACCCAGCGCCGATTTGGCGCCCGGCCACCCCAGGAAGTACCGCATGTACTGCGGATACGTCCTCTGCGTGAGGATGTTGAGCTCATCGTCAGCAGCGTTGGCTGCATTTCAGGTGCTGAGGATGCTGTGCAGTTCTCTGCACAGACGCTGCGATGCACGTCAACCTAGCTCGTGCGGACACGGCTGGCAGGCGGACACAAGCTGAGACGAATTCAGAGGGACTCGCCTGCATGCTGGCGTACAGCCCGCCATTGCAGGCGATGATGAGTGCCAGGTAAATCGTCTGCAGCGGCAGAAACCCCGGCAGCAGGAAGCGGAAGCCGATGCCCAGGATCGGCCATATGACCTGATTTGCAAATATTAGCCTGCGCCGCCCGCAGAGCAGGTGTCAGGGCACGGACTTAGCGGATGACACACGTCCTTGAGGCAGCCAGGTATCGCACTGCAGCGTCGTCCATGAGGAGTGCAGTGACTGGCCAGCCGTCCGCTTGCTTGCTGTTCCCGATTGCCAAATGCTTGCAGAATGGGCGCACCACTGCACGAGGAAGGATTTGTAGTCCCGCTGCACATGCCAGATCCGGTACGGCATCAGGTGCGCAATGCAGACTGCCTCGCCCAGGTGCTTGAAGGCTAGCAGTGGTTCGCGGTGCCGCAGAAAGGCATCTCGCCGCAGCCAGATTGCCAGCGGCACCGCCATGCTGACCGATACCAGCGTCACCAGCATCACCTGCGCTCGTAAAGTATAAAACCCTGCAGGTGCTTGAGCATCAGTGTCTCATACTGCCGGCCGCCGGCCTGGTATTACTTCATGGCCGCGAAACCTGCCAGTCAGCAGCAAGCTCCTGACCATGAATTGGGCTGCAGAATCCAAGCTACACTCACCTTCTCGATCATCGGAAAGTGCGGGACAAATCTGATGCTGCTGCTGAGCGTCACCGCGGACAGAACGCCATTGAAAATCATCGGTGGTCAGCTGCGCCACTGGGAAGTGCCTAGCAAACGCCGCCTCCACCCTGCTGTCTCGGAACTCCAGCAGCCACATCATGGCCGGGCAGCGCTGCTGATGGGCACTGGATCCAGGGGCTGCACCCCAAAATTGCAGCCACAGGTATCAGGACAACCACTTCGCAATGCACGACACCATTCAAACTGGAAGTCCAGAGGTGAGATCCAACTAGATGGTCTCAACTACCTATGATGAAATGAAGAGTGTTGGGTGGTGCACCATAAGAAGACTCCGATAAATGGTAAACACAAATGAGACACGGACTGAGCGCGAGCAAACCTCTGGATCGAGCAAACCTCTGGATCGCGCAGCCAGAAAGCATCTAAAATGCCAGTCAGACTTTGTTGCGGTGCGGCGATTGCGATGCTCTGCTGCTGTGCTGGAAATCTCCCTTGTGCCTACGTGTCGGCATCCAAACCCTAAAACGGCGGCATCGTTGGCGCCACCCGATGGACGCTCGTGAGCAGTGCAGCACTTTGGCAGCATAGCTCCATTTGGTGGCTCCTTGTTCTTTACAGCAGAGTCGCTGTGCATCGCCTGCACCTTGCCGTGGCGGCTCGAGGGTCCCCCGAGACTCAGTTTCGCGCATCCCTGACGATACCTCGAACCATGCTCGAGAACTCGCGGTTTCGGCTGGAAGCTCTGCAGCAATCTCTTTCATCGTGTTTCACAGCCGCAGTACTGCGAACCGACACAGCAGCTGCCCGAAATATTCGCAGCTTTCAAGTGCATGCACAGTCCGGTTTCTGCACCCGTGCTCCGTAATAATCGGTCCTGAGATTGCATAGACGTGCAAACTATCTCAGCAGGAGGCAGTGCCGTAGCAGCGCCTGTGCAGCCCAAGCCACAGAGCAACTCTCAGGCATTGAGCCAGCAGCCGGAAGCCCAAAACTCGCTGGGAATGGCGCACCGAGCAGCTGCGGGGCGCTCCTTGTCGTCCCTGGTGTCGCACTGCCTCCGAACCTGCAACATGCCAGGGTGAGCTTGCGCAGGAGCCAGCTTCTGCTGATGGGGGGCACGCGTGCTGGAGTCATTCTCTGCAAGGCTTGCCTGGTGCCTGCACGGCTCAGCTGCGAGTGTTGTCGCGCCGGTAGTCACTGCATTGTATATGCCCCCAGGCTCGCGGGCCAGGCCACCAGCAGCAGCCCTGCAGGGGCGCAGGTCACGGCGGCGGTGGGGCTGCACGCCTGGGCGGCCGCCGGCGCGGGCGGCGCCGCGCGCCAGCCGACCGCGCACGACGGCCCGCCACCCAGCAGCCTGCCGCATGCCGCATGGCAGCCGGCCGGCGCGCGGCACATCCACACGTCAGCACGTGCGGCTCTGAATCCGCCGTGTGTCCTGTGCCGGGAGCAGCTAGGTGTTGGCATGTGCAGACGTACCTTATGTCATGAAGCAATGCACAGGGGATGCACCACCTCAGGCTCGTCCTGCCAAAGCTGAGAGCAACAGCTGGAGACAAGGAACACAGACGTGCGTCAACTTGCTGCGCCAGTCCCACGGCTGACGTCTCGTCCATCGCTGTGCGCAGCCCGCGGCGCGGACGACTACTACAAGGTCCTGGGCGTTGAAAAGGGCGCGAGTGACGCGGAGGTGAAGAAGGCGTTTTACCAGAAGGCCAAGCAGTACCACCCCGACTCAAACAAGGTGCGTCGAGCGGCGGATTTCGGTGCTGCTGCGTGCACAGTGCTGCGGCAGGCATGATGTCGGGAAAGATGACGCTGCTGCCAAGCCTCTGCAAACCAACCACCCTGCTTGCTCTGCGCACTTCATGCCAGCCAGCACGGCGTTTGCGCCGCAGTTATATTCTTGGAGACGGGTGCTGCCTCCGGCGGCAATGACGCACCATACCGTCGACATGCACTCCTGCTGATGTCGTCTTGTAAACCTCCTAGCCATCGGCTACTGCTCGTTACGTGCAGGAGCCGGGGGCGAAGGAGAAGTACCACGAGGCGCAGCTCGCCTACGAGACGCTGTCCGACAAGGAGAAGCGTTCCATGTACGACCAGGTGCGGTTTTCTAATGCCCTCCGACGAAGGATCTGTGCCTGCGTTGATCTCCAAGAATGTCGTGCGCGTGTGAGTCGCTCCCCGGCACGAGAAGCGATCCGTTTACGACCAGGCGCGGTTTGCGAGATTTGCGGTTGGCGTTGGGTCCTGCTGGGGGTCGTGGCTCCTGGCAAAGCATGTCAAGGGCAGAGGAGGAACAACTACTTGCAGAATTACACGCGGCTGCATGTAGCATCTGGCAGCTCAAGAACAGATGAACGAAATGCCTCATAATCTCACATCGCCTCTGGACGGCGCACGGCTGATCAGAGCCGCTTCCATCTGTGAGTCTTCGCATCCAGGAGCCCACAAACTAGTCGCTGGCAGAGCCCTACGCTGCTGTTGCGGGTGCTGTCTTAGATTTTTGCTTGATGTGCTGCCAGGCTGACAGTTACGTGGCCATCAAGGTATCTGTGGAGTCACCACGCGACAACCCGAGATAACGACATTCGAATACACCAAGCAGCTCTGGGGGTCGCAATGAGGTCGTGACAAGCAACGTGATTGGTGGCCCTGTAAACCCCCTGTAACGATACTTTCTGTTCGCCAGGTGGGCCGCGAGAACTTCGAGCGCATGGAGCGCGGCGAGGGGGGTCACGGCGGCGGCTTTGGCGGCGGCAACCCTTTCGGCGGCGGCTTTGGCGGCGGCGACGGCGTGCACTTCGACTTTGGCGGCGACCAGCAGATGACCATGGAGGACATCATGGAGCAGATGTTTGGCGGCGGTGGCGGCGGCGGTCGCGGCGGGGTGAGCGGCTCTCTGGTAATGCAATGGAGTGCATTTACTATAATTCAGAGGCACAGCAGATGACCATGGAGGACATCTTGGAGCAGCTGTTTGGCAGCGGCGGCGGCGGCATCCGCGGTGGTGCGACGCTACCTTCTCTCTCTAGATTCAACAGCAAAGTACTGTAGGCAGCAGATGACGGAAGGGGTGAGTTGGTCATTTGCCGCTCAATGATCATCCTGAGACCGAAAAGAAAAATTGCAGCAGATGACCATGGAGGACATCGTGGAGCAGATGTTCAGCGGCGGCGACGACGGCCGCGGCGTGGTGAGCTGCTAATCTGACTCCATGGGCTTCTGCGGAGTGCAGAGAGTGCAGCGGATGTCCATGCATGACATCATGGAGCAGATGTTCGGCGGCGGCGGTGGCGGCGGCTGTGGCGGGTTGAGCTGCTTGCATACTCAGTTGAGGATTGAGACGCCATCTACTTAATCACAACAGTAGAATGTCTTGAATCACGACTTGGGGGGGCGGCTACGGCGGGGCGCGGCGGGGCGCATGGCTGCTTCTGCTCAGACACGAAGCAACTGCGCACCCGCAGCATCCGGGCGCAGGTGCTGACATTCGAACACGCGACTGTCTGCCACTTTGGTAGGTGATCCTCATGTTGATCGTGTGATTATCACGCATGCAGCGGCGGCGCACGCGCAGCGTCCGGCCGCAGGTGGTGCTGACCTTCGAGGAGGCTTTCAACCTTTCACGCATTGTTTCGCGGTCTGACTTTTGTCGGCCTCTGAATGCAGCGGAATCGCACCCGCAGCATCATGGCGCAGGTGGTGCTCACCTTCGAGGAGGCAGCAAAGGGCGCAAAACGCACGATCCGCGTGGCGCAGGGCGTCCCCTCGCCGCAGAATGTGGAGGTCGATATTCCCGCAGGTGAGATGCGGACAACCTTCTGCTGGACATACGTCTCGGATGTTCAGGCGTCATTGTGCGCAGTGCTGCGTAGGGCATGCGGTCGCCGCAGACGTGGAGGTGGACATCTCGGCAGGGGAGATTCGACCACCTTCAACTAGATAGCTTTCGTATATCGGAGCGCTACTGTGTGGGACACATAGCGCAGGGTGTACCACGGTACGGACCCATAACATGGAGGTCCAGATCCCCCCGCTGCTGAGCCACACAGACGATGCGAACCAGCATTTGTCTTTGCAATTAGTTCCAGTCGCGAAGCGCACTGTCCACCTGCCGCAGAGCGTTCCCTCGTCCCCAGAGCTGGAGGTCTTTTAACAGCCCCGGAACGGCATCCGAACTCGCTCTGAGTCTCGCCTGTTGCACGACACTCCCGCACAGGCTCCGTTTGGTGTGTTACGTGGCAGGCGCTGGTGCCGCTCCACCAGAGGCGTCCCCAGTCGCCTCCACAAGGCAAGCCGCAGCGACTGCAGTCGGCACGGGCTTGCGGTCACCGTTGAGAGCATGCAAGGCGCTTCTCCCTCAGAACCAGAGCCTTCCAGCATCAGTAGAAAGTTGCCGATGACTGCCGGGACCGACGAGGGCATGTAGCTGTCAGCGGCAGGGTGGCGGGGGCGGCTGAGGACGAGCCGGGCGCACATCTCCCAAAAATCCGGGTAAGTCGGGCTGGACTCACCGCGCCTCTGTGCCTTGCAGGCATCGACAGCGGCACGGCATTCAGCGCGGGCAAGGTGGCAGACGCGACCAAAGACTCGGACGGCGCAGAAAAGGAAGATGTGCCAGTATCAAGATCGAGTTCACCGCGTTGTTTGCACTTGCAGGCATCGACAGCGGCATGACGCTCAGCGCGGGCAAGGTCGCAGAGGCGACCAAGGAGTCGCCGGGCGCGGAGCTGTTTGTGGAAGTGATGGTGCAGCCGCACCCCACCCTGGAGCGGGTCGGCAACGACGTGCTGGCGCACGCGAGCCTGGACATGCCCGACGCCGCACTCGGCACCGAGATCACGTGAGTATGTGGAAACATGTGTGGCTTGCGTTCTCCACCAGCCAACAGCAGTGCCACAGCAGTTTTCTTGGTGTAAGCCGAGGTCAGGCGCAAGCCGAGGTCAGGCGTGTCGCCAGGAGATGCATTCCTCAAAGTCTGTCGCACGACTTCCGGCATGATCCAATTAGCACCGCACATGAGGGTGGCCAACGCCATGCTCGGAAGCGAGACCGTAGGCGGGAGCCGACGTTTGCGCTCTTTCTTCGTCAGCGCTCCGGCACTGTGCTGTCCATTTACGTGCGTCTGGCTCAAGGGGCCAAAGCGACCGGATAGCTGAACAGCTGCTGGCGCCACAGCCGTGACCTGCAAACCCCTGCTGCTGCTGTCATATCCTTCACTGTCAATACCTCTCTACATTCAAACCCCTGGCAATCAACTGCAGGGTGGCGACGCTGGAGGGGAACAAGGCGGTGCGAGTGCGGGAGGGCACGCAGACAGGGGACCAGCTGCAACAGCTTTTGAATCAAATGTCTTACTCATGTGTCTGCCCTCTCGACACAGGGTGGAGACGCTGGAGGGGAATAAGGCGGTGCGGGTGCGGGAGGGCACGCAGACGGGGGACCGGCTGCGGCTGCGCGGACTGGGCTTCCCCCGCCTCGGCGGCTACCAACGCGGCGACCAGTTCGTCGTCATCCGGTGCGTTTCACTTGGTTGGCATGAACAGCTCTGTCCTCTCCAGGAAAGTTTCACTTGCCTAGGCAGCCATCGGCGCAGCGGCCAGCTGGTTGCAGTGCGGGACGCGCCTGCGCCGCACCGATGCTCCTGTGCTGTGCACCTCACCCTCATTCCCGGCCTTCTCTGCGAAACCCACGGCCTCGGCCGTGGAGTGCATCATGCGGCCAGCACAGCCGGGTTTCGCCTGTTGTTGAGGCGCGGCGCATCCTGCTGCTACAGGGTGGTGACGCCGCGCAACCTGACGCAGCGCCAGCGGGAGCTGCTGGAGGAATTCGCGGCCGCCGGGCAGGAGGGAGAGCGCGCCAAGGCCGCCTGAAACCGAAGAGTGCAGCAGGAAGTTTTTGCCGCCGCCGGCCAGGAGTCCGCCTGCGTCCACGGCCGCCTTCAATCTTGGGCGGCCTGGTGTGGCGGGAACACCGCCGTGTTCCCGTGGGGGTTTAGGGTCCCCACAAAAGAGCAGTGGCAGGTGGTGGCACCGCTGTCGCGGGTGCTTCTGTGCGATGGGGTGGTTATACGCGGCTGACGGCGCCGTCGCAGCAGCAGCAGCAGCAGCAGCAGCGGGCTGGCCTGACAGCGGGGAAGGCGGGAGAGTGGTGTTGTTAAGCAACACCACTCTCAACACGCAGTAGTGACGTGCTCAGCGGTTGAGGTACCTAGTCACGTGCAAGGTGTCTGCAATTCGGACGGCAGCTAGTACTTCTTGATGGCAGCTGGTACAAGGGTTGTGTTGGCAAGGCGGCTGAGGCATTGGATCCATTGCCACCGTTCGATTGATAATCCTTTTGAAACATGTACAGCGCAACTACTCTCCCGACCTCTTCAACAGGACTGTCAGCCTGAAAACCAAAGCGAAACGACATCAACTGCAGGACAAACTCAAGTTCTGGGCATTGTGAGAGCCTGGTTCACATCGTCAATGCTGCGCCACTGCCTCATGCGCTGCTCTTTAGACACTTCAGAATCTACTTAGTTGTGGCAGCATGCAGCAGCGGCCGTTGCTGTGGTGATGCAGCAGCTGGTGTGTCACGCGGCAAGAATGGCTATCAGCACGATGATGTAGCCGCCCAGCAGCACAATCAGGCTCCAATGGTCCACCGCTTGTGCCAGCCACTCTGCGAGTGGCATCAGCAGTCTAGATGTCATGCGCTGCGCCACAGCCCTGCCGCCTCAGAACCTCAACAGACGCCATCGAGGCCGATCAGGACTGTTGAAGGAACAGGAGGTGAAGGCAAAAAGGCCGGCTCTCATGTCGATACACCAGTGCTGAGAATGACGGTCGTACCCGCGTAGTCGCTGTCTGTCCTCGCCGGGCGCAGCACGCCCTTCATTTGTGCGTACGGCCGCGGGCCGTGGCGCGGCCGCCGCCAGCGCCTCCTGCTTCCGGCTGCTGCGCTGGCGCTGCCGCTGTCTGAGGCGTTGTCGCCTGCCGGCGGCAGCGGCGCCGACGCTGATCGCTGCGCCTGCAAATGTGCAGCCACAGGTCGCTCTAGGCAAAGGGGGCGCTTCAACTCTCGTCAAGCTTTGGTGCGTCAGTGAGGGGCAGATATTTCCGCTGGTTTAAATGGGCACGTGGTGATTCGTGCGTCCTGCAGGCATCGTGGCTCTCGCGCTCATCTGCTGTTGTGCACACATGGATCCTGCGAGCTGGCCTGCTTGACACTCACCAGCACAGGGCTGCCGTTGGCTGGGGACTCTAGGGCCTCCACATCCCCCAGGTCCCCGTCGGTCGTGTCGCCGCTGCCGGCATTGCCATTGACGCTCTTCTGTGCTGCGGGGGCGTGCCGCAGGCTGGGCTTACCCAGCGGCAGCGTCACGGCGGAGCGCGGAAGCAGGTCCGCCTTGACGACGGCGGCGGCGGCGGCCGCCGTCCGCTTGAGGTGCTTCCGGTATGCCGACGCCTGCCTCTGCACAGCGGCAAGGGGAGCCGCCTCAGTGTGACCTGGTGCATGGCGCAATGCACAGCAACCCAGACAACAGGAAGCGGCAGTGCCAGCTGCCGCGCGGAAGGCTTTGTGCGGACGCTCCTGCGCCTTGATGGGCGGCAGCTGCGGCCGTTTCGACAGGTGACCTAAGCAGACTAAGTAGCGGCCCCAAGCGAAACGGCTGCAGGCAGCAAGGCGGCGGGCCACCGTGGCGACCGCAGAAACTTTGGAAATTAGAGATTGGTAGCGCGCCTGCAGCCGCGTGGTGCGCTCGTGCAGCGAGGCGATGTGGCACACCAGCCACGCCTCCAGCGCGATCGCTGCAGAAGACATCCCAGCATTTCAGGGATGCAGCAGGGGCTTTAAGCAATTTTTTGGTTGCTGTGTGCAGAAACACCAGCTGCAGAGCCCAGAAGAGCCAGCAGGCACCAAATCTCTGGAGCATCAGAGGAAAATCTGCCATGTACGACGCAGGGGTGTTTCGGGCCCGACCGTGAAACCACGTCAATTTCATACGGAAGCATCCTAGCACTGTGAGCAGGGTACTCTTCACCATTGAAAGTTTCGCGAATGGCGCACCCGAGGAATGCGTAGCCCGCCAGCACCAGGGCCTGCGACTTGAGGATGTAGCTGCTGTTCGGCAGGTCCGCCGAAATGACAAACTGCACCGCCGTCAGCGCCAGGAATAGCGTCACCAGCAGCGCTGCGAAGAAGAGGATATGCTGTTGTAAGCACTGTCATGTGCACACATTCTTGTGTGTGGCAACGAAATGACAAACTGCACCGCCGTCAGCGCCAGGAACAGCGTCACCAGCAGCGCTGCGCAGAGAAGACACACTTTGATCTGTTATTCTTCGCAGCATGAATATGCATACATGAGCAGAACCGTAATGGCATTGCCGTCAGCGCCAGGAACAGCGCCAGGAGCAGCGCTGCAGGGGAAACACAATCTGACTATTGCTGTCAATGCGCGAAAAAGATGGCTTGAAAAACACCATGCCGATATCACAGACTGCACCGCCTTCAATGCCAGGAAGAGCGTCACCAGCAGCGCTGCAGGGGGGGCACACACGGAGTGAAAAGCTTGGACGATTCGATGGTCTGTTGCAGCTTTTGCGGTCCCAAACTCGTTAAGGCGAGAGACCCAGCTCACTGCCGCAGTCTTACCAACTCATGCAGCAGACAGGTGCGGCAGTCGCCTTGCCCACTCGCTTCCCAAACACATCGCTGCATACAAGCAAGCCATGCGGCACTCGTGCACGCCGCAAACCGCCTTTGCAGGTCCAGTGAATGTTCAACTTGTGATTGACGATTTGACCGGGTGCAGGAGCCGCACTGAGGCGCTTTTCGATGTCATCGGTGCCGATGAGGAAGACGGTGAAGCCCAGAAAGGTACTCAGGATGATGGGTACCAACGTGTTCACCTGCCGCCAGAAAAATGCCACATTCAGCGACAGAGCATGTCGTGGCTTCGCGTATACTATGACTGCGCTGCGGCTCCTTCCAGAACATCGAAACAGAGATAGCGCGCCTGAGGGTCGCGCTCGATCCTTGGCATGCGATGCGGCCTCACGTCAAAACACAGCACCTCACTGTCCTGTGCAGCTATTGGCGACCCCACAGGCGATGCGGAGGGCGCCAGGACAGCAAGAACGCACCACATAGTAGTTCCAATAGCGCGACACGTGGATGCGGACCAGCAGGTTGCCGGGATTCAGCCGCGAGTTGAATATCGGCTCGACGCCTGTGATGCGCCGCTGCCCGTCGACGGTCGCGGTCGTAAACAGCGGCACCTGGATAGCAGAAATCCGTTACAGAGAGTGAGCTGTACGGTTCCACTCTTGCGTATCGAGGTGGAGATGGGACTCTCGACGCCCACGATGCGCCGCCGGCCGTCGACCGTTGCGGTCGCGAACAGCGGCACCCGCAAGGATAGAGTGCAAAACAGCCCATCATCGTCTGATACCAACTGGTTCTGAACCGGCACACACTGGCGCGGCATGCGCGTGCTACTGAGGCTGCCGGCCCGAGCCCGCCGCTGCGGCGAGCCGGTCTGGAAAACGGTGGCATGGCAGCCCACGGCGTGAAACCCCCCAGTGTTTTTTGAGCGAGGCTGCTGGTGCCGGGGGCGGAGGCGGGGGCAACCAGGCAGATGTTTACGGCAGCGCAGCCTCAGGGTTTGATTGGCTCACCGGGTCGTTGGGGTTTGGCGCCTCCAGTGCGCCCTGCAGCAGAGACGGATGCCAGATCTCGGTCAACAACCAACGTAGTGGCGGCGTGCCCTGGACAAGCGCACTGGACAGCACTGGGCGTCGCAGGAGAGCTCCCCTGCTGCGGACAGTGTGCCCAGAGAGCACCGAACACGAGAGCGAATACAAGCACAGCACAGCACGGCAGCGTCGCCGGACAGCGCGGGGGCTGCAGCAGGTCACGCCAGATAGCACACTCTGTGGCAAGGTCACAAGCAGATTTGCAGATGCAAATTTTCGTCTGATCTGCAAGAGGTGCGCACCCGCAGCAGCCTCGCCGCGTCGCCTGGCTTGTACGGCTCCAGAGACACGTTGTCAACGCGCCAGCCGGACGAGTCGTCACCCTGTTGTAGACACATCCGTCATTGCAATCAGGCAGCAAATGAGTTGATCAACAACACTGCATGAAAGCGTAACGTCGATGTTATGGGACTCGCCAGGTGCTCAGCGGCTTGTGAGCCATGGCAGTTTGCAGCAGATCAAGGGTCCAGAGCCGCACGGTGACAGAGGGCCGCAGGTTGAGCACGCCGGCGGAGGAGGGAAGCAGAACCGACGTCGTGTTCAGATTCTCGTAGTCGTGCACGTACTTGACCTCCACCAGCAGCTGCTGGCTGTCCCACCTGGCGGGGCTCGGGAATTGCTAGGGTTAGTGGAATTGCTAGGGTTGGTGGAAATGCTAGGGTTTGTGGATATTCCTTTCCAGCTAGCGGCGGTTTTGGGCACCAGGACTGACATCCGCGCACCCTCGTGCGGGGGTCGATGGATGCGCAACAGGGGGCATGAGGGCAACAGATGAGACAGGCGGCGTCTGGCGGGCGATTGCGAAAGGCGGGTCTGCACAAAGAGGCTCAGGCGAGGGGAGAGGAACGCACGGGAACTTTTTGAAGTCCATTGGGGTGTAGAACTCGGCGTGCAGCTGCGGGCAGGGGCATCATCGCGTCAGCAGACAGACTCGCAAATGCACCGGCAACGCCAGCACCGACCACCCTTGATTCGCAGCGTTCAGGAGCACGCCATTATGGCATTCGTGGCATGAGGGCGGCACACTGGGCATGGCATGTGGGCAGGTAGTGCGTCCAGGTTTTAGCACGAGTGAACGCGCCTGCACGGTCCACATCCAGGAGCCGAAGTTCTCCTTGTCGGCATTGTACTGCGGGGACAGCCTGCCAGGCACATCACGCGCACCATTCAGCTTGCACCCGCCATGCTTGGAAGCGCATTCACACCAGTTCGGCAGCGCTGACGTTCAGCCAGGCGCATGCAGCCATGCACATGCATTTGTGCGCTGCCGGCGTCCCAGCACTCACGAGCTTTGGAACACATAGTCCTGGCTGGCCTGGTAGATGTTTGACATCTGGAAGTCGGGAATGAAGATGCCTGCACCCCAGAAGGCATCATTTGCTTTTCCATATTTTGCCCATCCAGGATGCTGCGCGAAAAAGCACACTCTATGCTGCAGTGTTCATAGAACAAGATGCACGCGACACCACGGAACTACTAACTACTAAACCATGTGGCCCTACGTCCAGCTTGACTTTGCTTTTCTCGACATTACATCCCAGGCCCATCGATGCATGGACACGAATAGGGGTAGCGATTGATGCTGCATGGCGATAGCGAAGGCTGGAAGGCGATAAGCAGACCACTGGGGCACAACATAG
>JAABUL010000836.1_pt1 | contig 63665 bp, 121 predicted proteins | sample 5559151 | NCBI WGS metagenome assembly JAABUL01 (sample SAMN10711876, study PRJNA513368) | rock metagenome | isolation source: Antarctica rocks | place: Antarctica: Victoria Land, Pudding Butte sud
CTCTCCTGCAGGTAGGACAGGAAGCCAAGCTCCTCGGGCAGCAGCAGCAGCAGGGCGCGGCCCTTGCCGGATTTGCCGCGCGCGGTGCGCCCCACCCGGTGGATGTACTCCTTCGGGTCGTCCGGCGGGTCGTACTGTATGATCCAGTCCACCGCTGCGGTTGGCAGCATATAGGTTTATTTGTACAAGGTGATCGATTGAGAACATCGGAAACACCTTTTACAAGAGTGTTTGATTGAGACATTCTCGTGTTGCCAGAAGACTGGCAGATTGCACACGCGGCAGCATCAGCGCACAGGCAGATGCAGGGGAACAGGACCTTCAGAAGATGATACGAGTGGCAGATTATCTTCTGGGTGACTTGTTTCTGGCGGTGTTCTGTCTGATGAGCAGGTGGGAGAGGAGAGGCACCTGGAAGGTGAGGCTGCGGGCGGCGACGTCGGCGCAGAGCAGCATGCGACACTAGGGACATTCTGGGACGGGGACGAACGACTGGAGAGTGTTCAAGATTTTGAAGAGGAAGCGAAGAAGCACCTGGGATGTCCAGGCCGCGCGCGGCGACGTCGGTGCACAGCAGCGTGCCCGTCTCCGCCTGGCAGAACTCGAAGAAGGTGGACGTCCGCTTCTGCTGCTTCTGCTTGCCGTGGATGTCCTTCACCGGGATGTCCACGTAGTTGAGCAGCTCCGCGTGGTACTTTACGGAGTTGCAGGAGGAGAAGAAGACCATGACCTGCGTCGATTTGCGGTCAGGAAAAAAATGGGGATGCGCATGTGTCATGCATTCATGTGCCTACAGGCATGGTCTGCTTGCCGCTTGTGAGGCACAATGCTCAATTGGATCGTCGAGGGTGCTGAGTGGAAGCTGTTGAACATCGAGATGCTACACAGCTGGAAGGCTGACCCGCATCGACGAGAGAGCATTGCAGAAGCAGGACCGCCATCGAGGACCCGTACATCAGACATTTGCCCAATGCAAGACCGGCGCAGGGCGGCGCACCTTGCGGTTGGCGTTCTTCTTGAGGAAGGTGAACAACAGCAGGAAGCGCTTGTCGCTGGCGACACAGCAGTAGCCCTGCTCCAGCCCCTCCCGCGTGGACGCCGCCTTGCTGTCGTCGATGCCCACGTACAGCGGCTGCCGCTTGAACGACAGCCGCGCCAGGTCCTCCACCTGTGACGAATCTCAGCAAGGTTGGGAAAGCGCCGAGGTTTGTAGGATGCCTTGAATGTTGTTTCCACCTGTCGTAGGAGGGTTCAGGCTTCGGGTTTTCAAGGCATCAGAGCAAGGCTCAAATCGGAAATGATTTTTGCGCGCCAGACAGGCTACCGTGACACGCCACCTGCTGCAGCCTACACGATCGCTTGGTTGCCGAGGGTACCACACTGCACCATTGCCGGCGTGTATGGCATGCACTTGACATGCAGTCGGATGAGCAGCTGTGCACTTCCAGGTGTGCCCAGAGGAGCCGCTGACCTTGGTGGTCTGCGTGGCGGAAAACAGCATGGTCTGGCGCTCGCGCGGCAGCAGCTTGATGATCTGCCGCATCTCCTCCTCGAAGCCGATCTCCAGGATGCGGTCCGCCTCGTCAATCACCAAGCACGCCAGGTTGCTGTACATGAAGCCCTGCGGCGAAGAAAGACGTTGATTCTCACATTTTGTCCCTCGAAAAGGCCAAGTTGCTGTACGAGTACATAACGCCCTGCAGTGCATTACAAAAGTTCATTCTTATATTTCCTGTCTTCAGATTATCTATGCGGCCCCATTTGTCGCAAGACACAGCAATTTGCTCCACATGAAGTCCCGCAAGCTGATGACACGGCGGCATTCACGACTCCCAAGCGATCGGGCGTGCAGATTGCTCGTGCGCCATGGGTGCTGAGGCTGCGCGCTGCGCCTCCAGCACACAACGCCAGCCTGGGGCTTGGGACACAGGAGTTGCGCGCAGGCCTAGACCGCATGCGTCGAGCATTGCTGCGGCAGCCACAGCATCCAGCGTGCATGACAAACCTACCGCGTGAACCTTCCGCACCACCCCCGACTGCTGCGGTTCAAACAACAGCAACCCACCTTGGTGTTTTGCAGGTGGTCGAGCAGGCGCCCCGGCGTCGCAACAATCAGGTTGACGCCCTTGAGCAGGCGCTCCGCCTCTGTGCGCCTGTTGGCGCCGCCCATGACCAGGCCTGCACATTTGTTGAGCATTTTTGAAGCACGACACTCATTTCAAATTACTCTTCCAAGTTCTTCCAAGTTAAGGCCCTTAGTGCCAGGCGAAGGAGGTGCAGCATGGCAGCGCGACACCCACCGTGCGTCTGGCTGTGGTACTTCATCAGCTCGCGCGCGACGCCATAGATCTGCATGGACAGCTCCCGCGTGGGGGAGATGACGATGACGCCGGTGCCGTTGCGCGGCTTGAACTGCGCCTTGTACATCAGCTCCACGCTGGGTATCAAGAACGCCTGTGCGCCAGCAAGTGCTGCCGGGTCAGCACAGCGCCCGGCTTGGACTGCGATGTGGACCTCACGTGGCGGCGTCCTGTATAGTACATCATCAGTGCCCTGTTCACAACCTCTTTCACCAGCTCTGAGCTGTGATGGTGGTGCGTCGGAGTCATCACCGAAGCTGCGCCAGCGCAAGTGCAGCTCTGGAAGGCCCAGTGTGGCCGCCAACTCGCACGGACTTCCTCGCTTGTGAAAAGGAAAGTGGTCGCAGGGTTCTCCTCGGGGTCATGCCGGAAGCGGTTGGCGGCGCCCAGTGCATCGCGCACCAGCAGTGGCAGCCGGCCTAGAACCCTTTAAGGTTGACGACTCAAGCTTCATGACTCACCAGAGTTTTGCCGGAGCCGGTCTTGGCGGCGCCCAGCACGTCGCGCCCCAGCAGCAGCGGCGGGATTGTGCGCGCCTGCACCTCCGTCAGCCGCGTGTGCCCCATCTCCGCGATCGCCTTTCGCGTCTGCTCCGCTACGTCCAGCCCCGCAAACTCCACGTTGCTCATGATGCCGGACACCTGCGCCTCCTGCCGCTCCACCGCCTGCCCCGCCGCGGTCTGCACACAATGAAGCCTTGACGTGTGCAACATGAGCAACCAATTGTCAATATGTTGCTCATGATGCCGGACACCTGCGCCTCCTGCCGCTCCGCCGCCTGCCCCGCCGCGGTCTGCACGCAATGTAGACTTGCTGTGAGCCACACAAGCGTCAATTGCTGATACGTTGCTCATGACGCGCGACACCGGCGCCTCCTGACGCTCCACCGCCTGCCCCGCCGCAGTCTGCACGCAACAGTGCCATGCCTGTGGAACATTTCACGATGAGTCAGCAAGCTAGTCGTGAATGCCGCTCTACCTCCTGGCCCGCCGTTACCTGGCCCGCCGTGGCCTGCGTGCACGAGGACTTGCTGTGAGCCGCAAGCGCCATCGCTAAACCCATGGTAGAAACAGCAAGGTAGTCGTGAGCACCGGTGCACCGCCTGCCCCGCCACACTCACTGCCACTGAAATGACTCAGGAGACCTTTTTTTGCATTGCTCGGCATTTGCTTGAGGGCATGCAGCTGTGTAGCGCGCGCATCCTGCAGCTTGCGTTGCCCCCGAATTCTGCTGGCCTATGCCAGCAGCCCGCGGCTCGCTGCGCCGTGCATTGCCGACGCGAGCCTGAGTGCTTGGCACATGGCGGCAGACGCGCGGCAAACAACTGACACGCAGCCGCCTCACCACGTCTGAGGTGGACGCAGCCTTGTGCGACTTTTTCCGCCGATGGACCTCCGGCTCTGCAGCGCCGTCTGCATCCTCTGCCTCCTCATCGGCATCGGCATTGGACGCGGGCCCCGCCGCTGCGTCCTGTGCCGCCTGCTCCGCCTGCTGCGCATCCCACTGCTGCTTTCGCAGCGCCTTTGCGGCGCGCTTCTGCTGCTTCAGCCGCTGCTCCTCCGTTGCTGCCGACGGCTGTGCCGCTGCCGTCGCCGAGCCGCCACCTGTGCAAACACCACGCAAGGCTCACTGATGAAAGTCCTGCGAAACTGCATGCGTCCAGTAACCGCAGTTTGTGCGGTGATGTAAGGAGGGCCGCAAGGGGGAACGCCTACCTGCAGTTGCTTTGGAGCGCTTGCGCTTGCGCTTTGCTTGCTCCGACGCCGCGCCCAGTGCAGGAGACATGGCGGCGGTGATGTCTCTGTCCTATGAAACTCTGCTGCCTCACACAGTGCACGCGTCCTGGATGCACTGCACACGGCTTACGCCCGGTATTCACGGCACGCTGAACAACCGATGGCAGTACTCGTGTTGTGTTGGGGCAAACCTGCTCTGCCGACCTGCGGGTGCTTTTCAGGTCAATGTCAGACCAAGTGAAAGTTGCAGCGCATGCTTTTGGCCTCTGAAAAGCTGCGGTTGCTGTGTCGGGCGGCGTCCAAGAGGGTCGTTGCCACTTCTTCCGCCCCTTGTCCACACTGCCTTGGATGTTCATTCAGTGCCAGTCGCAGAGAGCACACTCACTCCGATCTTGCTGTCTTTGCATAATTTGCACTGCTTGCAGCCCTAAGCCCCGCCTGATTGGCTGCTGACAGTACCGTTTCGCTAGGTCGATTGCCGACACAGGTCTCGAGAGTCGAGAAGTGGGCTCTCGGCGAGCCAGTGTCACTCTATCGCTTCAGTCTGGTGCAAGACCGAACATTTGCTAGCGTGTCGATCGACCCTTCGCCAGCCAGGCAGCGTCGCCGCCATGTCGAGAAGCCTGGCTGCAGCGGCCAAGGGCCGCAGCAGCGTTGTGGAGGACCTCATCCTGAGACTATGCACGGAACATCCCGACGTGAGACGTCTGAAGCTCTAGTTCATGCTCATTTGCTGATGTATGCCGAGACCAGACCACCATGGTGACCGTGCTGATATTGATCCGAAGGCCTGTGTGCATCAAATTGCGCCGCCCGGCATTCCGTGCAGGGCGTCTCACAAAAGGACATTCAGGATGCGGACCCGTCCCTTTCTGTGGACGACGTTGGGGCGGCAATCAACACCCTCATGCGGGGACTACGGCTAGAGCTGCTGCAGGATAACAGCGGCGCCACGTTTTTCCGCGGCATCGCCTTGGAGCAAACTCAAAAGTGAGGAGCCTGAACGGATACACTGCCTCGTATTCAAATGCAGCGCCAAGGCTCAGAAGCCATGATGCTGCTGTTGAGCGCCTGCTCAGCGGATGGGACGCTGGTGTGACGCATGGCGTTCGGCTGCCATTGCAGGTACAAGGGCCTGACGCCAGAGGAGCTCATGGTGTTCCAGCACATCCAGAAGTCCGGCAACACAGGTCAGCAGCGGGCCATGCCTCGGAACCCGAGAAGCCCCGTTTTCCCTCCTGCCACCGGCACCTGAGGCACATTATGGATTGCGATGCTCGTGGCCCTTTCAATGGCCCTTTCGTGCAGTGCCGAGCGCTTCTAGCACTGACCTCTGCCGGCATCAACCCAAGCGTCACAGCTGGTATCGACAGGGCAATACTGACCTCCGTCCCCCATTTCGTCATACCAGCGCCATTTATCACTTCCGGCAGGGCTGTGGACGAAGGACATGAAGGCACGGACCAACCTGCAGCAGCCGCAGATCACCAAGATCCTCAAGCAGCTGGAGTCGCGCAAGCTCATCAAGGTGCGTCGGCCGCCGCACCGCTTAACGACTTCTGGTGCTGGCACGACAGCCTCCTGGCTAAGCTGCAGAATCTGCATGCTACCGGCGGCCTGCACATGGTCTCACAGCGCGACACATGAGTGTTGGATCTAGCAATGCGCCATCTGCCACTGCAGGTGGTCAAGTCTGTGGCCTCCGCAAACCGCAAGGTGTACATGGAGTGGGACGTGGAGCCCTCGCGGGAAATCACCGGCGGCGCCTGGTGCGCAGCTGCTTGCTGCCCTCGGCCACCTTGAAACGGAAGGAGAAATCATATGTGTTTGAGATGGGTGCCACAGAGGGTCCGATAGGAAGCACTGCAAGCCTGTCGTGCTGCTGGGTGAAAGGATTGGCGGCCGATGGACGCTGGGCCTGGACTTGCGATTTGCACTGCAGCAGGAGTGTGCAAGGCCGCAACGGGAGGCCATCTGACTTGAGCGTGCAGCAACGCGCCAGTGGCAGCTGCTCTAACATCAAAACAACCGATGCTGCCTGCAGGTACACGGACCACAGTTTCGACGCGGAGTTCATCACCCTGCTGCGGGATGTGTGCATCGGGTACCTCAGGCGGACGCCCGAGGCGACGCTCGAGGAGATCCTCGACTTCGTGCTGAAAAAGGTGGGGGTTGCAGCATACATGACAGCATGACAGCATGACACACGCCTTGCAACGCCTGCTTGGCCGATGCTGGATTCTGTGCCAGGCACAGAATCCAGCCAGACAGCATCAGCATGTGTTGGCTCAGGCAAATCGTGATCGATTCGCTACAGCAGCGCCGTCCCTGGCACCGGCACCTCCAACATCAGCCGTCTCAGCTCGCTTTGATTGAGTATGGCGTCCATGACAGGCTCGACGCGAAACAGCTGCCAGCCTGATTCGCGCTTCCCGCCAATGCAGGAAGTCACCAAGGAACCGCTGGGCAACGAGGACTTCGGCATGATTCTGGACACGCTGTGCCTGGACGGCAAGGTGACTGTTGATCACGCTCAGATTCTGATCTGTTGAATCGGTGCTTGTGACACAGTGATGCCTTACCACCTTTGGTGCCCGCGTATCATTCGCAGTGCTGGCGGGTGTAACCCCTATCATGGTGCGTCTGAAACCCTGCCTGAAATCCCACACCCCCCTCTCGCCACAGGTGGAGCGCATCTTCGACCCCAGCGGCGAGGACAAGTACACGCTGCCGGCGCTGCCAATGATGGAGTCCACTGCCCTCACCTCCATGCCCTGCGGCGTCTGCCCGGTGCGCAACGCTTTCTTCCACTGCCGATCTTCGTTGCTGCTGCGCTGAGACGCGTGCGGGCATGAGCGCGGCATGCGGCACGCGCAGCTTTCCTGTGCTTCACACACGACCTGCTTGGTGCCGATTCCTAGGACTTGCAAGATGTGGACACGTCGTCCGGCTGTTCGCAGGTGGCGGCGGAGTGCACTCCAGACGGAGCCATCTCGCCGGCGACATGCATCTACTACAAGGAATGGCTTTACTAGGGGACATTCTGCGGGCACAATTAAGCATGACTTCGAATTCAATCATCTGCGCGGCCGCAAGCCCTGCCACGGCCACCGCGCGCCCTTGCGGGATCAAGTCAAGGTGGGTGGCGCCGAATGCATCCTACGCATCTGAGACAGCTGTTGATGTGCACTGTGAAAACAGCAGGCTCATGAGTACTTTGACATGGTCTCGTGTTGCTGCAGGTGGTGGATGTGCGGCACGATTCTATCCTTGTAAGACTATCTAGATGGGTGGGGCCCTCAGCGCGTGAATGCCGTCAGTGTGGCTGCCGCCAATACGGCGCTGCTTGCTCATCAGCCGCAACAGGTTCAGCAACGGTTCAGAGTCTGCACCTATCAGCCAGGAAGTGCTCAGGGGATCAGCAACAGGAGATGAATTGTTGGGAGGGTATTTGGACGTGTAGGCCTGCCGAGTTGTGGGCAAGTCCGGATAAGTATCGCGCGAGCTCTCAAACAGAATCGAATAGGAAGCTCCCCATTCCAGAATCCGTCTGCCAGTTGACCATTCTGCAATTGTCCTTACGATTCATTCGCTTGACGCCTGCTGGTTATCGCTCTTGACTTCTCTCGAAGTTGTCAGCAACGCTCGAGCTGCTCCGCACGCCAGTTTTTGGTGCATGCGCAAGACTGCAGCGATGCAAAGCACGATGGCACAGCCGCAGGCATTGCAGCACCACAGGTCTTGTGCTTCACTTGGAAACCAGTCCTGCAGGTTGCTCAGTCACAGGCCGCTACGTCGCACGCACATTGTTCACGCAGGTATGGCCGATGCTGTGCACTTGACTTGCAGACCAGCTATGAGGAAGTGGTGTGGGACTTGAGGCAGCTCAAAGAGTACACGTCGTCACAGATTCTGCAGCTGTTCGGCTGTTGGCTTATCAATTTACATGTGGTGAACATGCAGAGCGCAAATTCAACGAGGGCGCGGCACAAGTCAAGCGGCTGCTGAACCGGGACCGTTCCTCGGTGCCCGACCTCGACAAGCCCGCCGCTTTTGGAACAGACGACGACGTCAACGAGGACCTGACACAGTCATCGCCAGAGTCCTCTGGGCGCCTCAGCGGTAATTTTCCGGCGCTCCACGCATGTCGGTTGTGTGCAACACATGCATTGCTTTGCACAGGCTGCAGCCAGCAAAACCATGATGCGCTGGCCCACTGACTCCGCTGCTGCACCCCACTTATAATTCGCAGAGCCGTTTCCGCTGCCGCAAAAGGCTCAGCTGGCCAAGCCCAGCGCCTTTGGTGGCAGCGCCATCAAGCAGCCGCTGGGTGGCCAGAGCCCGTTCGGCGGGCCATCGTCGGTGAAGCCGTTCAAAGAGCCGTCAGGACTGTCGCCAGACATGGAGATATCGCCCCTCACCGACGAGGCTTGGTGGAAGAGCATCACTCTTACACAAGTGGTGGGTCTGCAGCTGCGCCACAGCCATGCTCTGCTCAATGCATGTACCTGATCAGGTATGGGGGATGCAAGATGCTGACGGCGTGCTTCTGTGCTGCAGGTAATCGCCTTGAGCTTCATCTTCACCATCGGGCTCATGATCGCCACATTCTGGGTGGTCTGGAAGATGGGCGCGATCAGATTAAACTCAGATTGAGTGATAATAATCGAGTGCACTGAAGACAGTCGATGGAAGTGTTTGCTCCTCCAGAACATTGCGCATCGAGGCTTACAACCATCCCATTTGATGGATGTTTTGACCGTTACTCTGGAAACAATATTGATGTTCTCTCTCTAGCAAGGCAGGCCCCCTCCCTCAAAGATAGCTGGTAAATTATTCGGCAATACTGGCAATCACCACTGAGAATCTATTACCCATAGGGTGACTGAAATTGACGGACAGCAGATACCTGGTGAAGACAGCAGCACATCCCGTTGCACATGAGTGAATGGAAGGTGAGGGAACAGGCGGTGGTAGCAAACGAGCCTGAAACGTGTCTCTTGAGTTTACAGGTGTTCTTGAACAAGTATGACTAATTGGGGATCTGCGCACTGCTTTTGCACCCAATTGCCGTCCTGCCTGAAAACAGCATGGAGGAATGATTGTCGTCACATGAGGAGGGATCCACACTCGCTTGTCAGCAAGGGGAAAGTCAGCAATCCAACGAGGACAGATCAGTGAGCACAGGCCCAGCGGCGCTGTCCTGGCCAAGGTCTAGGCAGCACCGGCCGACATGGCAAAGCCCTTGTCTGCCTTCTTCACCCGCTTCTTGGCCTTCGGCTTGGCGCCTGCGGGCTGTGCTGAGGCCGCGGCAGGTCGCCGCGCCGGCTGCTGGGCTGCGGCGCGACGCGGCAGCTGCGGGGCGGCAGGCGCCGCTACCGGCTCGCCACGCGGCAGGCCCATGGCGAACAGCCGCAGGTCGGCGCCGACGGCGTTGGACACGACGCGCATGACGCCGGACAGCGCCAGGTAGGACCACAGGAAGTTGCTGTGGCAGAACAGGTACGTGTCCATGCCCGCGACGAGCTGGTAGCGCACGTTGCTGCTGATGCCCATGAAGGCGCCGAGACCGCCGGCGGCGGCCGCCAGGCGCGGCGGCGGGACTGAAGGCTGGTAGCTGGGGTCCGCGCGCTGCCGCAGCGCGGTGCTGGCGCCGCCGAGCAGGCTCATGGAGGCGCCCGCGACGGCGCCAACGGCGGCCAGCTCCCCGATCTTTGCGACAAAGCTGGCTGCGCGTGTGCCGGTGGTGTACGCCCGCTGCGGGCCCGACATGTCGAATGCATGGTTGGGCAGTTTTGCGAGCATTCGCTGCCACGGCATCTGCGGATTGCCAAAGGACCTGGAGGGCGCGACCGACCTGCGGCAGAGCATACGACGCGGCTCAAATCCAGATCATCTGATGATAATGCACGAAGTGTGTGTTGACGTTGATTGCTGGACCAGACAGGGCCTGCCGCCAGGTGTGCAGTCACCAAGTCACGCCTGGCTATGGATCTGACAACACAGCACGACTTGATAGTCCTGGTAGCAGATGATTCTTGAGGCTGCACAAGCGAGTTCGAGACGCACCACACGAGTGCGACATTTGCGGCCAGCAGGCTGAGGGTGTTGATGGCGACCAGGTCCAGCTCCTTGCCGAAGCGCTCGCCACGTTGCTGCGCCTCCCACAGCAGGCTGCCACCCGTCGTGATGCAGCTCTCCATGATGAGCTTCTGCATGAAGGCCGGGTCCGCCATCATCCGGCCCACCAGGCCCCTGGAGACCTGCGGCAGTGGGCAATGGTGTCGACGTCGTTTCGCAGGCGATGTCAAGGAACGCTGGCACTTCTGGAGACGAGCACTGCAATCAAGCGCTAAAAGCAAACTGCAGAATGAGGAGCAGATCCTAACACCGGCTTGAGAGTCCAGCACAGCAGATGTACACAAGAGTATTGAGCCTTACCGAGCTGGGGAGGCTGCGTTGGACTGTGCGGGTGAGGGTTGGACGGTTGTCCATGGCGCAGAAGCGAACGAGCTGCTGCGAGGAGAAGAGCCCCATCTGCACCGCTTGCCGCAGGATGAGCGGCAGCGACTCGAAGGTGCGGTACCACTCGGACAGCACCGCCTCGATGGCTTTCAGCGTGTAGTTATCCTGCGGGATCAGAACATTGCATATGAGTTTCTGCAGCAGCTCAGAGCTGGTTCTGGATGCGTTGGCTCAGCAGCGCTGCTGGTTGCTTGGCATCAATTACAAGCAGACGAAGACACACCTGCATGTGTGCAGGACACGGCAGATGTGATGTACTGGGAAAACAGTGGGAACTGTCTCGACTTCAAGTCCTTAAAATGCAGATGTACCTCGATCAGCATGCGGAAGAATCCACCATCGCCGCCATTGTCGTCTCCATCGCCAAACTCGTCAAAGTAGTCGTCGTCATCGCCGCCATCGTCGTCGCCGCCACCTGGAATGGTTGGATACATGCTCTCGCATGGTGCTTGTGTGAGTAGGATAACGCAGAAAGGCAAAAATTCACAGTGGGAAGGCGTTCAGCGCTGTGGTGTGAAATGCCGGGGCTGCACCTCCATTGAAGATGCCTTTGCCGCCAATGCCTCCGCCACCAGAGTTGTCAACTTTTGCCTCCCACTGCTGCTGCTTCTGGCTCTGGTTCAGCTTGCTCCTCTGCAGTGTGGCGCCCCCACCCCGAGAGCCCAGGCCCTTGGCCATGCCCGTGGTGGGCACCCTCAGGGATTGTAGGCTCTGCGAGCAGGAACAGATATGTTCAGCAACAGCATGCGTGTTGGGAGGGAGCACGGTTTTGATCGGCAGCAGGGAAGCTACAGATGTCACACACACGGACATGATACATCTAGTGCAGCCTCAACTTGCACCGGGGGAGCGGTTCAGGGCTGGCTGACGCCACAGTAAGAGGCCTGTCAAGTGGACAGCAGGGTTCCGTTGCGTGGCCGCAACAGCCGTTCAAGGCCTGGCCAGCGCCCGGCAGCCGTCCAAAACCATACCAGTAACGTTTTTTGCAGGCTGAGAGGCAGAAGGAAGCGTGCCGGCCCACCTCTGTGCTGCTGCTGTGCTGGGCTCCCAGCTGCTCAGCGGATGTCGAGCAGACGGGCGCGCCGCTGAGGCGGCCCCAGGCCAGCGCTTGCCGTGTCCTATGTTGCAAGCATGCTGTCCTACTGTGCCGCAGCGCTGCCAGGCACCGAGGTGGAGCGAAACTCGGCAGGTGCAACACAGTGCTGTGCGCGGAAGGTGCGAGAGCTTGGCGGCCCGAGAGGGTCCCCTGCGCAAGCATGGCGTCCACGCTGCTGCGGTACCTCTGGTGAATGCGCGAGCGATCGCACGCGCTGGTGAAAGTTCCGTGGCAAGATGAGAAAGGGGTGCTTGGGTGGAGTCGCAAGTGGATTTGTGGGGCGCCAGCGAGATGGGGAATACCGTCGCGCGATCTGCTTCTAGAGTGCATCGGTGTCCACCAGGGGGTGGAAAAAGGCCTGCGAGGTTGAGCAGTTAGGGTTTATGCCTTGGTCGCGCCCAGTACGGAAGTTGCGCTGCCTCCAAGGCTCGAAGTCTGCTTTCTCGTGTGCATGATCTTGCAACAATCGCTGCGGGGAAGCACACTTACGCGCAACTTGACTTCGCCGCAGCAACAGAGACGATCGCTCTGCTTGTCGTCTTCTGTTGCCACCTCATCTCCGGAAGCATTCCAGCAAACTTCAGACCGCAGCTGGCGCGCTGAGCCATGAAGCACCGCGTCGCCTTTCGGAAGCTGGGCCGCAGAACGTCGCACAGAATGGCGATGCTGAAGTGAGGCCGCTCGCCCTGCTTGTGCTTGAGCATGCGGGCGTGCCACCGCCGCCCCGGGCAAACGTTAGCTCATGGTTGTCGTATGCCATGCAGGACGATGGTGACACAGCTGATCACACACGAACGCATTGAGACGACCTTACCTCGGGCAAAGGAGCTGCGCAGGATAGCAGACCAGGTGGTCACGCTCGGCAAGCAGGTGCGACTGCCGGGTGTGCATGCCCTTTTGGGTGCATCTACGAAGTGCTGCCTAACAGGTGCACGTTTGGTGCACATTTCTTGTCAATCATCTGATAAAAGCTTCGGGGTGTTTCTGACAAAGGGCTTCTGCTGGGAAGCAGGACACGCTGCAAGCCCGGCGGGCGGCGGCCGCCATCGTGAAGGAGGACTCAGCGATGCACAAACTGTTCACAGAGTTTGCGGAGCGGTACAAGGGACGGCAGGGCGGCTACACGCGGGTGCTGCAGACGCGGCGGCGACCAAACGATGCGGCGCAGATGGCATACATTGAGTGAGCAGCATTGCCACCCTCCTTGATGGTGACAGACTTGCGCCGTCTGACACACGTGCGTCCGACAAGTGCTTGACAAGCAACACATACACGAGATCTTGTGTCGATGCGGTCAGGTACGTCGACAGGGAAGGCGAGTTGCGGCCAGCCAGACCGCCAGGACCTAGCCTTCTGCCGCCTGCGGCAGCGGCAGCAGTCGGCAAGCGGTGACAGCGGCGAGCCACATGCATGCGGCGCGGTGATCGGCTCTGCGGGCGACATCACCAGCGTGCATATCGCCGCGGGTGGCTGACGCAGCATGACGGCACGACGCAGCATGATGGCATGACCCAAGCAGCCGCAGTCCTGTAGCAGGCGCAGCCGCACCAACATGGCTGCGGCAGACAAGAGAAAGCTGTTTGGCTGCTTAGTGGCAGCAATTTTTGGTGTGATGAACGAGTGGGTGATGAAGAGTGGGAGCGGGGTGAGAGTGTTTTTGGTCTGGAGAGAAGGCTGCGTGTAAACGGTGGGCAGGCTCAGCAAGCCCGCACGCAACAATGTCGGCGCACACAGATGTTGTCATTCTGCACTGAACGTGCCACAAATCCTTTTCGCACCGTGCTGTGCTGCATGGTCCTTCCAATAGCTGCCATTTGCTGGGTGTCATCGGCGGCAACACGGCGCTTTGCCCGAAAAGTCCCGGCGGCCGCCGTCTCGGGCCGGCTTTCTCGCTTGGTGGTTGGTCAGTCTTTAATTTAACAATTGCGTCTCAAATTCAACTGCTCACGAAAGCAGGCTATACAAACTGCTCATTGGTGTCAAATCCAACCCGCAAACGGTTCGCACGTGCACCGCAGGCAGCTTGTTGATTGGTGCTTGTTGTTCATCAAGCGGCGGCAACCGAGCATCGCAATAGCAAACGTCTGCTGCGACAAAGCTGCGACAGCATGGGATATGTACCTCCTCATCTACGTGACAGAAGTGGCGGCGGCAGCCCTCCGCCCTCTCGTGCAGATGGAACATCCAGCAACGAGCGACCGGGCCGGTCCGACAGCTCCGCATCCCTGGACAAACAGGGTGAGCGGCGGATGGAAGCAGAACGTGAGAGTGCATGCATGCGATGCCTGCATGCATGCGGGATGCTAACTTCATTCCTTGTTGGCCACCCATCTGGCATATGAGCGCGCTGCTCCTCACCTACAGCAGCGGCCAAGTCGCCGACGCCAGAGCCAGCAGCGCCCGGCCCGCAAGCATGGCAGCCGTCTGCGCGCGTGCTGGCGCTGACAGAGGAGCAGCTGCAGGAGACGCGGACACGGCTCAACATTGTCGTTGACGGCGCCAGCAGCAAGCCCGCCCCGCCCATCGAGTCCTTCGATGACATGGTGAATTGCATACTGCAGTGAGCATGCGAACTGCTGCGCCTTGAACATGCATGCATCGCCCGAGTGCTCTGCGTGGCGCTGGCCGAACACGGATCAAGGCTGGCCGCACACAAGCAGCATAATTTAAACCTGACGGCACGGCTGCCCATGCGCAGAACCTCCATGCCAACATCATGCTGGACATCAGGGAGCGGGAGTACCAGTCGCCCACCCCCATCCAGGCGCAGGGCATGCCCATTGCGCTCATGGGCCGGGATATCCTGGGCTGTGCAGGTGTGTGGTTGGCATTGACGCCTTGCAGATGTGTAAACCCCCGGCGGTGGTTCTTCCTCTCGTGCTGTTGCGTGTCGTCCGCCTTAAGCTTCTCAGTCTGCCGTCTGAGGGTGCCGCTGTATCGCGCTGCAGAGACGGGCAGTGGCAAGACCGCCTCCTTCGCCATCCCCATGATCCAGCACTGCTTGCAACAAGGCAAGACCAGGCGGGGAGACGGGCCAATCGGCCTTGTGCTGGCGCCGACCCGCGAGCTGGCGCAGCAGGTCAGCGGCAGTGCATGTATTGCGTGCAGATGCTGGCTGCACTTTGCACATGCATTTAAAACAGTGGAGCAAAGGGGCGCCTGACAGTGCAGGAAATCATGCGATCTATGACTGGTCTCCAGCACATGCTTTCCGGTGCACTCTGTGTTTGACCTCGCGGTGTCGGCGTTGCAGATCGAGAAGGAGGTCAAGGCGTTCAGCCGGTCGTCTCGCAACGTGCGCACGACCATTGTGGTGGGCGGCATCAACATGGGCGAGCAGCGCTCCGACCTGCGCGCAGGTATCGCTGCATTTCATGCAGCTCTTGGAATAGACGTTCTGGGGAACATGCGCTTCCTGCCGAATCTGGTCTTGCACACAACGTGTTTCGTACACAACATGTTTTGCAGACCGTGGTGAAGTGAAACGGTCTCGAGACTCGGGAGTGGCTGAAGACGGTTGCGTTTTTGCGTCCGCAGGCGTGGAAATAGTTGTAGCCACGCCCGGCCGCTTCATCGACCACCTGCAGCAGCGCAACACGTCGCTCGGCCGCATCTCCTTCATCGTGCTGGACGAGGCCGACCGCATGTTGGATATGGGTTTCGAGCCCCAGATCTCAGGTGACCGTGCAGCTTGCTGTCTTTGTGATGCTCCTGCCCGGCTGCCAGCTGTCTCTGGCTTTTTGCTTTGCTTTGCCGGCCTTTGTGCGGCTGTCGTGTTTCAAGCCTATCGAAATGCAGGATGGCCGCATCTGTGACCTGTTCCTGCTGGAGTTGAACTGGTGAATGCACTTCATGTCCCTGCATTCTGAGCTTCCTGCTTCATCCCTGCAGAGATCATGGCGTCGCTCAACCCGGGGCACCAGACGCTGCTGTTCAGCGCCACGATGCCGCAGGAGATCGAGACGCTCGCCGGTCAGTACCTGAACAAGCCCGTCACCGTCAAGGCGAGCCTCGTCAGCCTTGTGTGTCACAAGCTGCACATGCACACGTGCGCCACGTTGCTGCAGCCCGGGCGCTGCTTGCCGCGGCCCCAGCTATTGACTTTGACAGTAGTAGCTGTCCGTTGGTCTTCGCCGCTATACCGGCTCGATATGACGGATGCACATCCCGCTGCGCAGCCTCTGGCTCAGGCTGGACGAATCAATGTGTGTATGTTCAGATCATACAGCCCGTCTGCATACAAACCGCAGGTTGGTCAGGTCAGCACGCCGACGGCGAACGTGCTGCAGGGGCTGCAGAAGACAACGGAGGCCAACAAGACCGACGACGTGGTCATGCTGCTGCTGGAGGAGCAGCATCAGGCGCAGCAGAACGGGCACGGCATGCCGCTCAGCGTCGTGTTCGTCGAGCGCAAGGTGCGAGTGGGAGTAGGGTTAGGCTTCCCGCGCACCGATCCTCGCGCATGCAAGCCTTCCGCAGGATCTGCTGCTGTTTGAAAACTAGCAGGCTGTCACCAGGGCGTGCACTGCCACCGCCACCAGCATGTGTGGCAGTGCACGAGCAGCACACCGTTTTCAGACAGCAGGTTTGACAGCACATGCAAGCGCGCACCCAATCCATCTCTGCACCTCCTCATGGTTCCCTACCCTGACACCTTGCTGTTGTGCGTCCTGCAGGTGCGCGCCGACCAGGTGGCGGAGGCGCTCAATGGCGAGAGCATCCCAGCCGCCGCCCTGCACGGCGGCCTCACGCAGGTGCGCCACGTTGCTGCATCCGTTCCCCCTGCAGTCTCAACAGCTTCCTTGGCAGTGCTCTGTATGGCTTGACGGCGTCTTATTGGCACGATCTGCAGACAGCCGTTGTCTGTTCGATGCGCCATCAGGCGTGTGCGGCAAGTTGACGACAGACTGAAACAGAAGTGCAGCCGAGGGAAGCGCGACAGCAACGCTGAGAGACTGCGCTGTGGAGCTAAGGATGTACTTTGTGTCCCAATATGTCTGCACCCCCTTCTGCAATCGCAATCCCTCCCTGTGACCGCAGCACGACCGGCAGAACGCGCTGGCCATGTTCACGGCTGGCAAGGTGAGCGTGCTGGTGGCGACGGACGTCGCGTCGCGCGGCCTGGACATCAAGGGCATCGCGCATGTCGTCAACGCCGACCTGCCCAAGACCTTCGAGGACTACGTGCACCGCATCGGTGGGGCTTTAGAGTCCCATCACATTTGTTGGGCCCGCGTGTTCCTCGCGTGTTCCCTTGATGTCACAGTGAAACTTTCCTTGGACCTTTTGTTCATGCTGCATGTGCATGCGAGCAGTTGCATGAGCGCCCAACAAGCTCATGGCTGTTGCGTCGCTCCTTCAGAGTACCTCCAATTCTCAAACCCCTTCACCCGGCCCGTCCGCAGGCCGTACCGGCCGCGCCGGCAGCACCGGCCGCGCGACCTCCTTCTACACGGACCGCGACTCGTTCCTGGTGTCCCAGATCAAGCGCGCCATCCAGGAGCTGGAGAGCGGCAATGCCAGCGCCTTTGCCACCGGCAAAGCCGCGCGCCAAGCGGAGAAGGAGGTGGGAGCTCCAAATGCGTTTGGGAGTTTCGGGATGAGTTTGAGGGACACCTTTTGGGTGCAGCACATTCGCTGTTGCGCCAAGCTGCAACCTCCTGCGAGTCGGCGGCGGGTCCATGCACACATGCGGACTGCGGCAGCGCTCTGGCTGCGAGGATGGCCAATCGGGCGGTGCCGATGCCGGCCTAGGCTGACTGCCAGGCTATCGTGTTAGGCTCGAACACCCCACTCCTCGCCCATTATTGCTCGACTCCCGAGCTGCCATGTCACGTTTGATCAGCCGTGTCAACTGCTGGAATTTCGTTTCTGAAAAAACCCTATGTTCCAGGCGGCCATGGAGTTCAAGGAGAAGCTGGCCATCGGGCCGTCCAACGTGGTGGACACGGCGGGCGCCGCCGTCAAGGTCGCCAACAAGTACAGCTACATGGCCAACGCCAAGAGCGAGACGGCCGGCGCCGCCGACGGTGCGCCAGCGATGAAAGATTTGCTTAGGGTTGCAATTTCTGTATTGCTAGGCGGCGCCGGTGCAGCCATCGAGGAAGCTGCTTCTGAATGCTGCTGCTGCGTCACCGTGCAGGATTGTACTGCATAGTCACAGGATGGCACGGCACTGACGGCAGGCACGTTGGCTGTGTGCAGATGCGTGGGATGACTGATCAGTGGCAGGAGCAGTCTAGGGCGAAGAGGATGGCATCGCGTAAACTGGCACTGCTTTTTCGCATATCGCTCGTGAGGAAGGTCAACACCTTTGGTGATCAATAACGATTGGGGGCCAAACCCTATGCGCTTTGACCAGAACACCAGTGACTAGATAGGGACGTAGTGTGTCAGGCGTTACGTTTGAGAGCGAAGAGGCAGTCTCAGTCCAGATTGTTATATAGGTGTCTGTACAGCGGTGCCGCTGGCAAGGTGTTTCGTCGGACGAGTCTCAGTCGCTTGAATCTGAAGGTAAGTCACAACTCATTCGAACCTCTTTGGAAACTACAGCAACCTACGACATGCCGAGTCTGTACCTCTCGAGACCTCGAAGACCGTAGCAACTTATGCGACACTTCTCCACCTTGCAAGGATTCAGATCGCCGACAGCTGGCTCTAGAAGTTGCACTGCTGCTTGAGGTGCTCATTTGCATGTTGTGCATGCTCCACCAATTCGTCCTCAGCTGCACGGCAAAATGCGCTGTAAGTGGAAATACTGTCAGCTGGTTCCAAGAGTAGCGCTGGCAGCCAAATAGGCAACAATGGTCTTGTGAACAGGGGCGCTCGCACTGCATGCGCGACCTCTAACTGTGACGCACTCTTGAAAGCTTGTAGCGTTGCTGCTGAGACGTAGAGTTTCTGAGCGGGAATGCGCTCGACGCGCGAGATGGCGCATCGGCACCTGTGAAGCACAGATAAATCTGCGCATGAGACGACCTTTCACTGACCATGCTGTCCCGAGCGCGCCAGCAGTGGGGTGCATGCAGCATGCTGAAGACGGTGGCAACTTGTGTGCGGCGCCCGTGGTGAGGCGCAGGCGACTCACAGCTTGCAGCTCTCAAAGTCGCTGACGCAGCCCATGCAGAATGCGTGCAGGCAGGGCCACAGCCGCCCGTAGTCCACCACGGGGTAGTCGCAGCAGCTGCGTCGCGCACGATAGATTTGCTCAGATTCATACATAATCCATACATGACAGAATTGACGCTGCAGGGCGCTAGTAAAACTGCAGTGGCGGTCCACAAGGACCGTGAGCATGCGCAACCGAATCTACATTAGGCATGGCTGATCACCTGCATAAATGCCGCTTCTCGCCAGACAGATACCCCACCTGCTGCCCGGCCTGTAAGGTGCGCCACGGCGGAACTTAGGGCCAGACCAATGCATGCGCTTGTTGGCGCGTAGACCGTCGCAGAAAGTTTTATATACGCACCAAAGACTTACCATTGCCATGCGCGATCGAACTACAGCAGCTGCACTCGCTGTGCCGGCGCGGCGGGTGTTTCACTGGTTGTGGCAAAGGTTCTGAGAGTCAGCTGTGGGATGGCGCATTGGAGATGGTGCTAAAGGTGCTAAAGGTGTCCTTAATGCTTGTACTTCAACCTTGCCAAGCAATCACGGCGTAGTGTTTGTCCCGATCGGTAGCAAATTCGCCCTGAGTGGCGATTGGGTGCACGCACTTGGAGGCTGCACACGCGGAGAGAGTCTGAGGCAATCGATCGATAGGGTGCTGCTGGGATTTGCAACTCACACGATTGCAAACGAGCTCTGTCTTCTCGGGGCTCTCTGCCCATCTGAAAGGGTATGCCCTTCTCTGCCTTTCTCTCGGCCTAATGGGGCCTAATGGGGCGAAACTCCCTCAGGCACCGGCCACAGCTGACGCGGGCTCAGCCTATCTGCTTGCGTTTCCTGGCCGCCTTCGGCTGTCGGTCGTTCCCGTTCGCCTCCCCCTTCGCCTCCCCCTTCTTCCTTGGCTTGGGCTGCTGCTGGATGCCCTCCTTATAGTCCGCGATGTAGGACGGCACCTCCCCGCCAGCAGCGACAATGATGTTGGCCACTTTCTTGACGCGTGGCATGTCGTCCTCCGTGAAGTACGTCACAGCTTGCCCTGCAGACGCCCAAGTCCACAGGTATCAGCGGGTCGCACTCGTAAGCAGCAGCAGCAGTGGCAGCGTTGATGCATCACACAGATCCGCTGCCCAGCACATGCGGCTGCAAGAACGCTGCACCGCAGGGCGAACGGCACAGCGGCACCGGGTAACTGATACGACATCGACAAGACATGAAATTTTGCGAAAGAATCGTGTGGTGCGACGCACCCGTTCGGCCGGCCCTGCCGGTGCGCCCGACGCGGTGGATGTAGTCGGTGGTGCTGTGCGGGAAGTCGTAGGAGATGACGGTGTCTAAAACGAAGTCGTTCCCCTGCACAACGGGCAAAATGAGTGAAGCAATTGAAACTGCGTTTCAACAATAAGCCAGGCGCTTTGTCGGCAGAGGCACCGCCTGGAGAGACAGATGTGCCGAGGCACACGAGGGCAGCGTGAAGGGCAGCCCCTACAAAATGGGTCCTGCCAGGCCGTCAGGCCATCGGATGCGTGCACAGGCGTCACAAACACGGCAATCGATAGCCAACCACCACAACGATTATGTTTTGTCATATTTCCATTGCAGGTGCGCACCCGGGCCAGCAGGTCGGTGGTGACCAGCAGCCAGGTCTTGCCGGAACGAAACTTCTCGATGGCGGTGCGTCGCGCCGCCGCCCCCTGGTCCGCCGTGATGCTGTCGGCCGGCAGCCCATCCAGCAACAGCTCCCTGTCGAGAAGGTTTAGGTGTAAACTCACTCTTCATGCATATGGCGGACTCAGGCCGTGATTGCAGTCTCTCACGCCTGCGCCTGTGGCAGGCATTGCAGCGAGATGACCACAGCAGACAGCCGCAAGGCACCATGCTGGCAGTCGTAGGGTCGATGTTGCAATATAGTAGGGATTTGCTGTGTAGAAACAGCGTGGGAGCCGCTTTGCCCGTCCGCTCAGCAGGCCGCCAGCAGCTGCAGCATGGAATTGCGTGCCACAACATTTCTGCGCTTTAGATACAGGGTGGGCGCCGCGCGCCTATGCAGTTCCAGGGCGCGGTCCTTGCTGGACACGAACACCAGGACGGGGGGCCTTAAACCGTCCGCGACTGCCTGCCGCAGCGCCAGCAACTTGCCCGCCTCGTTGCCCACAAACTGCAGGCGCTGCGCCACCGAGGCCACCGCGGCACCGCGCTCGCCTGGAGCAGGAAATGCTCATGAGTTGAGGGCCCTTTTGAGTTGATGGCCCTGCTGTGCTGCCCAGCACTTTGCTTTGCACCTTACGTGTGACTGTCAGCTGTTTCAGTCAGTCACTCTCAATTGACGGGGTCACACTGGACCAAGCCTTTTGTCGACCTCAGGCGGTAGAAGCTTCACAGCATGGGAAACATGGCCAGGCTCCGGAGGCGCACCTACAGTCACCCGCAGCGGCTCGTGCATCAGCGTGCGAGCCAAGTCCTCGACCGCTTCCGATAGCGATGCGCTGAACAGCGCCCGCACCTGCAGCAGCCACAGTGGAGCTTGAGGCAGTTTGTGGTCTTGCCCGCGCAGCAGCCGAATGCGCGCCTCGCCAGCTGACACAGCCGAGGTGCTGTGTGCGTCCCTAGGAATTGCTCAATCCAGACCACCGAGCGAAACGCACAGTGATTAGTGGCAGATCCTTCAAGCAGGGCGTCGAAGCAGTCACTAGTGTCAGAGTGGCTTGCCCCCGCAGGTCAGCCACGAGCCAAACCATCGACAACAGCAGTTACGAACCGACGTATCAGGTCTCACCAGATCGGGGGCAGTGCAGGCGGCGGGCACCCCCACTTGCAGCTCCTCAAGCTACTCAATACCTGGATGATCGCTTCCTTCAGAAATGTTACTCACCAGGCCCGGGGCGGTGCAGGCGGCGAGCGCCGCGTCCACCTGCCCCACAAAGTGCTCAAGAACTGAACACGATCTTCTTCGTGGAAGCAATCTTTGGACTTGCGTCGCACCAGTTCCGGGGCGGTGCAGGCGGCGAGCACCGCGTCCACCTGCTCCACAAACTGCTCGTCCAGCAGCCGGTCGCCCTCGTCCAGTATCAGAAAGCGCGCCCCACCGAGCGCCAGCTTCTTGGCGGCCACCTGCTGCCCTGCCAGCAGCGGCGTGCCCAGCAGGATGTCCACCTGGGAGCGCGGCATTCCACAGTATTCAGCGATTTAGGACGCAGACGGCGGCAGGGGCGCAGCCCCATCAGGTGGGTACAGCGGCGTGCACAGTAGGACGTGCACCTGGGCAAGTGTGCACCCCGGCTTGGGAGGCGCGGCCGCCAGAGATCCAGACACCTTGTGCAGTGTCAAATACAAACCGGAGTACACGAGCAGTGACCATCCGATGCGGTTGCTGTGTCGATGTGGAGTGCGCCGCTGCACATTGCTCTTCAAACAAATCACAGGCAGCAGAGGGCCCCCATCGTGGCACGAGTATGCACAGAGCCAAGAGCCTCCAGACGGTGTAGGTCTACCCCTAACCTACCCCTACCTTCGAGAAGTCGCTGCCAGCGGCGGTGGACTTGCTGAGCAGCCGGCCGCGCAGGCCCGTTCCAGGCAGCAGCGTGTCCAGCACTCGCGATATCTGCGCCGCCAGCTCCCTCGTCGGCGCCAGCACCACCGCCCGCGGGCCGCCCTGGATCGGGGCTTTGAATCCGCCGCCGTCGCCGCCACTCCTGTCATCGTCGCCGCCGCCGCTCTTGCCGCCGTCGCCCTCGACGCGCTTGGCGCACAGCGCCAGTAGCAGCGGCAGCAGGTACGCCAGCGTCTTGCCGGAGCCTGGCATAATAATCAATTTCATTACCTTGTTGAGTCAATCCGTCGTGAATCTGTCCATCAGACAGTGCATTCGCTCTGCCAGTCCGGCCCATCGAACGAGCAGCATGTTGCGGCCTTGCAGAATCGGCAGCTAGCTGTGGCCTCGCTAATACAGCAGCGCACCAGCCACATGTTTGTTGCCATGGTTCAGCAGGGTAACGTCATGCACAGCGCCTGTACACAGCGACAGCCGCAGCGCTGCCCTATGCACCAGCATTCGCCAGGGTGCCATTGCGGCACCTGTGGGCGCGACGGCCAGGATCTCTCGCCGCGCCATGCAGCACGGGGATGGCCCGCCGCTGGGTGGGCTTTGGCTGACGCCTTCAGAATCATGGAACATGTGATCTTGAACGCACCTGTGGGCGCGACGGCCAGGATCTCCCGCCGCGCCAGCAGCACGGGGATCGCCTGCTGCTGAATGGGCGTCGGCTGCCGGCAGCCGAGGCCCGCAAGCGTTGCCGCCAGCCCCGGCGGGCACCCTGGCCGCGCCTGCAGCTGCTCGAAGGACCGCAGCGGCGTCGGTGCGTCGCCGCCCTTCACCCTGATGCGGTGCCGCTTGCGCAGCGCGTTGTCCGCCTGCGGAGCACCGCAGCGGCCCGGTTATGCTGAAGGTTGCAGCTTTCAGCAGCCGCCTTGCTCCGACGATCGATGTCAGATCTCAAAGTGACTGCAAAGGCTCCAATACGATGTCTTCATCATGCAGCCTGCACCTCCAATGGGTCATTGGACGCCGGCTCTGCTGCTGACGGCAACTCCTCCGCCACTGCTTCCGGCTGGGCCTGCGGCTTGGCGGCGGCCGCGCCGGCGGCCGCCTTCTGCTTGTCAAAGCGGACGCCGGTGCACAGCGAGGCAAAGATGTTGCGGTCCATTTGTGCGGATGCCTGATGCTGGCTGCCCCCCGCCTGCCGCCACACGGCTCCTGCCGCCTCAGTTCTGAAGGCTGAGACCTCTCAGTCCTGTGGAAGGTGGAAGCCGATAGGCTCGCGCTTGGTGCCCGTCCCGCAGCAGCGGGCGCAGTACCACCGCCCCAAGCCCTTGCAGCCGGGGCACCACTGCGGCCACACGCCACGCGGCAGGATCACTGCGTCCGGGAAATTGAGCCGCCCTGCACACGTCAGCAGAAGCGATATGGCATTAGACAACTAGCCTTGTCGGGGTGTGAGTCGGCCGGCATGGGACCGATCGTCTTGTGGCGCCATGCATTGGTCCTGTGGCCGCCATTGCCCAGATGCTCGCACGCATGTCCCAGCTGATGCGTCCAGCTGCATGTGTCATGGCCCTCGTGAAACTCAGATTCGTGGTCTGCTGCGGCTCCGTTCCGGAAGTCACCTGCGCCTCCACAGCTGCCGCAGGTGGTCTTGCCGCTGCCATCGCAGACGTCACAGCGGCTGGATGTGCTGTTGGATGTGTGCACACAGGGCGGGCCGCTACTCGTCCGAACGGGAGTTGTAGGTTGCCTGATGGCCCTGTGTCGCGCGTAGGCTGATACGCCGAAACACAGTCCACCCCAAGCTGCCAGCAGTCCAAGTGGCTCGCCCATGCACGTATCGAAAGTGCCTCAGAACTGATCGGAACAGTGGCCGGTGCACGCAACACTTCAGAGGGATGCGACGTACATGCAAAATGTCTTTTGTGCATCGAAAGCTGGCCATACCTGCAAAACTCAACCCCGCCCTGCAGCAGCCTGATGATTGCCGTGCACCGTCGTTGCTCGTTGGATCCGATCCACACAGCTTCAGAACGATGCAGTTCATGTAACGTTTTATGCACATCGATCGCCGGCAAACTGCTCAGGTTAAGACCGCCAAAGCACAGAACGTCCCATCGCAACGTCACCACATCGCACGTGCAACGGCATTGTTGAACTTGCTGGAGAACCTTCTCGGTGTTGGATACTCAGAGCTGCACATCAGGAACCCTGCTTACGCTCGCAGGCCAATCTGTCAGGTCAGGGGCTTTGAGCTCTGACGCCCGCTAAATTCAGTTGAAGGGCAGCCGGCAGCGTCATCGCGCAGCACGACCCCTTGTACTGCTGCAGCACGTGGGTCCAGACCGGCAGTCATGGCGGCATCGGCGCAGCTGGCGCAGGCATGGTCAGCACCCCCCGCCAGCCTGAAAGTGACAGAGCCGTTCCACGGGTTACGGCATGGCCATGCGCATGGCATGCAGCGCTTCGGCAGTCGGCAGGGCCCAGACAGCAGCAGCACAACACCCAGAGGGCTCTTTGGCGCCTTCAGGTGTGCTGCTATCCATGCTGCATTGTGCGTTGCCTCGGCGCGGTCAAATGCATGTGCGCATTGAATGTGCGGCGAGACTGGAAGCAGTCGACCTGGCAGTATGAATAAGCGCTGAACATGTCACGACCTGGTTCCGAACAGAAAGAAGGCGCCGGCAGACGGCTCGGACGGGGCAGCAGTGGCAGTGCAGGAGGCGGCGCCTCAAGCAGACATCACAAGCGCCGTTCCTGACACGGTGTGCAGTCTGCGTGTGGGCCATGTCTTTGGCATCATTTAGAGTGCATGGCGAACGCATTGAGGCCGTAAGTGCATATGCATGTGGCCGCCGGCAGAAGCCTGTAGCAACTTTGATGCATGCATGCAGGACGAGTTTGTCATGATCGAAACGACCGGGGACGACGGCGGCAGCTTGCAGATCGTGTACAGAAACGGTGGCGACGTGCGCGCATCGGCAGTGGAGATGCTGTGCGACAAGGTCAGCCCTGCAACTATCTTTGTCTCTCGTTCGTTTTCCTATGCTCGAAGCTTTGGGCGCCTGTGGGTTTGACATGGAGACAAGCAGACTGGCATGCTGAGTCAAGGCGTTGCATCAGAAGTCCAATTCCCTGAGCTGGTCGATGCAGGTCGGCTGGCCGCGGCGGCCGGTGGCCAAGATGGAGGCGGCCCTGAAGCACAGCTACATGGTGTCGACTCTGACACTGCGGAACAAGGCCGCAGGCCCAGATGAGGAGGAGCTGCTCATAGGTGCGCATTCGACCGAGGTCATGTGACTGACGCTTGCTTCCAAGGCCCATCGAGGCCCAGTGATACACGTTTGCCTGTCAGGCAATGATGCACCTCGAGACAGCGGATGAATGGCCCGGCATTGTGCAACACCAGCGGCGCACCAGTACTTGCATTGGGAACCATTTCGCACAAACCGGTGCCGCGCAGGACTGGCGCGCGCGACGTCGGACCACGCGTTCAACGCCACCATCTGGGACGTGCTGGTGGACCCGGCCTACCAGGGGCAGGGTTTAGGCAAGGCGCTGGTGGAGCAGATGGTGCGGTCGCTGCTGCGGCGCAACATCGATAACATCACGCTCTTCGCTGACGCCCAGGTCTGAAAAGTCGAGCAGTACCATGTGCGGCTTGTTTCTGACGCGCAGCAAACAGCGCACCTGTCCCCATGCTGATCATTATATGCGCCACGCGAGTGCTGCATTTGAGCCGCACCCCGTGCATGCAGGTCGTTGACTTCTACAAGGGCCTGGGCTTCGAGGCCGACCCTGACGGCATCAAGTGCGCACTTTGTAAATCCTCAACTTTGCATGACTGTGCAAGCGCTTGCAAGAAGGAACGAATGGTGCACGTCAAATGCCTCATTGTAGTAGGCTAACCTGATGCTGCAATGCGTGCAGGGGCATGTTCTGGTGCGATCCTTACCAGCGTGTTCTCCGAACATTGCGCTCTTGCTGTTGGCGTTCGTGTTTGCCACAGCCAGATTCCTCATGCATGGGAGGGACGCGCATGACGGTGTGCTGGCGTGCGCAGGTATCCGAGGTGGTGAGGGGGACAGAGAGGGTTGAAATTGAACTCGAGATGTCGGTTGGAGTTGGAATTGGATTGGGAGCCTCGATGCTGTTGATTTTTGAGCCAACACAAAATGATTTGTGGCTTGGTCGTTGTTCGAAAGGGGTAATTGCTATTCTCCGAAAGGGTTCTCGCGATTCCCTTTCCTGGCAGCCCTTTCGAATTCGCCTTTCACATGCGGACTGTGCAATTCCCGTCTGCGGCTATTCTCCAGATTAGCAGTGCACGCTTATGGGTCAGCGCGTATTTGTAAATGCATTCTTGAGCTGATCGTTGCCGCTTTCGGCGTTACGCATGGCGAGTGCCGTATGATCCAGCATCAACTTTTGCAACTTTGGCAGAGGCTTGCGGCTCATTCTATTGGTCTGCAGCTTCCTTGTCGAGCACAATGAGATCTTGTGCTGTCTGCACAGCACTTCTGGCGGCGCTCTGCTGCGCAGTCTTGGTGCCACAACGATCCATTGCAGCCCAGCCATCCAGCCCCGAGGTTAGCGCTGGACCAGCTTTTGGGATCACACCGTGATGCCATGGTACAGAAGCTGGATGCATAGGTGCCGGGAACACGGCTGATGATCGAATACTGCAACTGATGATTGCGCCGCATGATCCCCGCTAGGTGGCAGAGCTGCTGCAGCTCCAGAAGCGCAGCTCGGATGGCGTGATCCGCATGGACTCAGCAACATGGAACAAGTACGTCAGCGGCCGCACCCGGCCGTACTCGGTGGTCGTCTTCTCATCGGCGCTGCACCTGCTGGACAAGCCGAACCTGCGGCTGCGCGAACTGCGGTCGGAGTTTGGCTACATGGCCAAGGGCTATAAGGTTGACGAGGGCACCCACGGCAAGGTGGGCACGCCCGCAAGGCAGACACCTCGCATGGCATGGTGTAATGCGCCGCCGCTGCGGGAGTGGAGCCACCCGATGCACACTCTTGCACGTGACGTCGCTAATTCAGTCAAGCGCGCCTGCTCCTGCGCTCAACGGATCAATGTGTGCGCATTGTGAGCATGCAAACTGGGTGCTGCTGCAGGTCTTCTGTGTGGAGATCGAGTATGTGCGGACGGGCGAGGTGTTCAACCGGCTGACGACAAAGTCGCTGCCATACATCTTCCACGTCTCGCCGCAGCTGAGCACTGAGGGCGGCGGCTACCTGAAGCTGTCCACCCAGGACGCCATGCAGGTAGGAATTTTGGCAGGAATCCTCAAATGGGAAAAGCTCTACAGCACACGCATGTACAGCCCCGGTAGCTGGCTTTGCTTTGGAAACTGCTTGGTGCCAAAAAGCAGGAGGACCGCCACCAGTGCAGCATGAGACAGGCCTGGCCTCGCCCTGCTGCAGGCGGGAGATTACCAGGCGTACCCGTGGACGGCGCACGATATGGGAGGCTGGACGGCAGAGGTCACGGGCGTGAAGGCCGGCAAGATTGTGCGGCCGAGCCTCGTCACACACTGGTCGTTCCCCTTCGTGGTGAGTCCCTGAAGGCCGCAACCCACTGTGCTGCTGACATGTGCTGCTGAGACACGCTCGAATTGCAGGGCTCTGTGGCTTTCAGACGTCCTGATTCCTCTTCGAAACCTACGTCAACCACGTGTTGGTGCTGCGTCTGACTAGCACTTTGCGGAATCTGACCTGCAGGTGCTCTCGGTGCTCGCTGGCGGCGCCGTGGTGGGCTTGAAGCTCTACTACGCGCCATTCATGAAGAATCCAGTCATTTGGGCCTTCGGCATCATCGTCGTGTACCTGTTCTCCGTGTCCGGCGGCATGCACAACATTATCCGCGGCGTGCCCATGCAGCACTTTGACCAGCGCACCGGCAAGGTGCGTCCTGCTGCTCAAGCTCGGGATTGATCATGAACAGTTTCGCAGCGTACTCATCCTCAGCACTAACAGACGGTGCATTGTGCACGTCGTAATTCGCCCACACATCAAACACACGCCAGCACACGCCCACACATCAAACACACGCCAAGTATCTGCAGTGGCGCGGCTGCCTACACCTTTGGCAGCAGTCACATCTATGTTTCGAACAGCGATTGGCCAATGCATCTGCCTGCACTGACTCTCGTGCATCTGCGCTTGTTGCAGATGGTGCTGTTCCTGTGGCAGTGGCATGCTGGATTTCCCAGCAAGGATTTGACGATTACGTTCATGCGCTCCTGCAACGATGTGTTAACTGGCTTTTGCTGCATTGCAGATGGTGCTGTTCCTGAAGACGGGGCAGTCGCAGCTGGGCGCGGAGGGCTTCATAATGGGGACGCTGTACACGGCGGTGGGGCTGTCGGTGGCGCTGCTCACGCACGGCGCACCGCACCTGCCCGAAAAGCTGCAGCGCCCGGTGTCCGTCTTCATCATCGTGCTCGCCGGCTTCTTCTACTTTAAAATCAAGGGCACCTACGAGTGGAAGACGGGTGCGCAACTGTGCCTGTGACGCTTTTTGCTGTGGAGTTGGTCGTCGTCATCAAACCACGATGTCAGATCGACTTTTTGGGCAGTGTGGTGATGCGCTTGTTCCACTTGCCACCCTGGGTGAGGCTGGCGCATGCGCATGCGCAAATCCACTCTCACCCAACAGAATCGACACTGATGTGGTGACTTCGTCCATGCAGGGTACGTGCCAAGGTGGTTCATATGAAGGGTCAGCCGCGGCAATATTGGAAATGGGGTAGACCTTGCGGGCGTGTCTGGCTCCCGAGGCACGGGCTCTTCGGCTGGCCAGTGAACTGATCGTTGCAATTTTTAGGCTGTAACGTTGGACACACCTTGTTGAACATAGCCAAGCACATTCCACAGACAAGGCATACTCCCAAACCTCTCACTTATACCCTCAGCTCACACTCCCAGCCCTACGTCAGAGCGCCCGCAAGTCAGCCAGCAGCTTGTCCAGCCATGCTTCCGTCGCCTCTGGCGGCTCCGCCGGCAGGTGCGCCCTCAGCGCACCCCGCAGCTTGTCCAGCCGCGTGAGCGCCGGCCCCTCTGGCCGCCCCTCCACCACCCTGCCAGGCGCAAACACCAGCGACAAGTCAGCGACAAGCAACTGCATTGAAACAAGCGCATCCTCTTCAGTCCAGCAGCACCTGCGGCTCTACGCATGTGCCGGCCCAGCACCTTTCCTAACCACGATTGCAGACCAGCACGTCCCGCGCATCAAGCGAGCACATGGCAGGTATCTGCCTCCGATGGCGCGCACCTGGTGAAGGGGCGCCACCGCTCCGAGAGATCGACGCGGCCCAAGTCGCCCGCGGTGGTCCGCGCCAGCGCCAGCAGCCTGGCAGTTTCCTCCTCCGACAGCACAGCCCTGAAATGATGAAGTCGACGTCTCCAGTGCATAACTTATTGTGCGCATCATCAGGTGTCTTCAATTCTGAACGACGTGAGGGCCCAGTCTGCGCATAGCTGCGAGTAGCTGTGTTCGACAGATGGACAGATCGACAAGACGCAGGTGCTTTTTTCCGGATTTACTAACCTGGCGCCGATGGAGAAGCGCAGGTTGAAGGGCGCCAGCTCCTTGCCGCCGTCTGCGTTCCGCGACTGCACCACGAACCAGGAGGTTGCGGACCTCTGCAGGAAAACAAGGGTGATATGAGCATCGGCGGCAGCGGAGGTCGCTTGTCTTTGAAGCGGCAAGTCCACACGAGGTGCAGATGTCAAGGTCATGTCAGGGGCAAGGACGAAGTACTGCGATGGCAATCTCAATGAGAATGGCGTGCATCCAAAGCGCGTGTATTCACTGGACCCCAAACAGCAAGCCAGGTGAGGCAACGCTTTCCGTCGCACGGCCGCACTGCAAGTGCAACAAGGTGCTAGTCACCGTGCCGCACGGGCTGATCGTGCTCGCCTGGTCTGGCACCTCCGCGACGTAGAGGGCGACAGCCGTTGCGGCAGCAGCTTTGGACATTTGCTTTCTGCCAGGATGCTTGTAGTCGGCCGAAGCAACGAAATCTTTACCATTGTGTCCCAACCGCACGCGCCTGATCTGGCAGTTGCGGGTCATAGGGCCCGAAGATGGCGGCGATGAAGGGCTCGTGGGCGGAGGCCTCGTCGCGAAATAGCGCCTGGTAGTTGCGCTGGTTCTCGCAGTCCTTCAGGCTGGGCCGCGTCTCGAACACCGGGTGCGAATGGTACCTGCGGGTGCGCACAGCTGGGTCGTCGGCGCCGACTTCAGTGTCATGGGTGCCAGGCCGGATACACGAAATCTTCCCAAAATCTCAATTCCGGTACTCCAGCACCCCACTTTCCAGCCCCAAATCCCCATGGCCATTCTCCCGGAGCGCCGTCGAGCGGCATCCCTGTTTGGCTGCAGGCATGTAGGGCGACAGGAAGCGGCGTGTAGCGCAGCCGCTCTGGAGGGCGCTCCCAGGGCAGCGCATCACTCCGACCGCCCACCGCACTTCATCCTTCCTTCCTTCCATACTTTCTTCATTCCTTCCAAGGCAGCGCACCAGCCGACAGTCACGAGGCCCTTCTCCTGCATCAGCGCCCGTGTCTGCACCTCGTCCTCAGGGTCCAGCTCTACCGACACGCCTGATATGTGATAAGCATGACAACATAAGAAGACGTATGATAAACATCCAAAAGCTGCAGTGCCGCAAGGTTTAATCCTGCCGAAGCGCAGTTGGTTGCAGTACTTGCAGCCGCCGGTATCAGGTCATCCCTCAGACAGAAAATTGTGCTGCCTCGGCCCGGTGCTCTGAACCAAGGTGATGCTGCTTGCCGGCCAGTGCAGTCTCAGCTTAGGCAGAACATACATGAATCGAAGTTTCACGTCTTCATAACGTGTGCTCGATCACACCTGACTGCGAGCCGCAGGCGCTGCGGCAGGGGAAGGCTGCGGTGACGACCAGACGCCGGGTGTCGGGGTGCCAGTGCCCGCCCAGCAGGCCGATGATCTCCGCGGTGCTCAGGTGCGCGTGGAAGTCACACATCACCGTCGCCTGCATGTGCGTGCACCGCTGGAGGCTAAGGGGCAGAGGCGGCACACGATGCTTGAACGCTGCAGGTCACGCGACTGCGTGAACATCATATCACAGATCACGACCTGGCAAAAAGAACGCATTGGCGACGACTGACTGCGCCACAGCGTGCAGCGGTGACCTCGAAGGCATGCAGATTGCCGGAGAGGCGCTCAGGACTTCACCTGCGTCCACACTCCGGGGAGCAGGGCTGCGCGAGCGATGCGCCGCGTGTTTCATGAGAGCCGATGGCAAACCTATTCGTCAACACCTCGAGGCGCTGCAGTGTTGGACTACTGAAGTGGTGGAATAGCACACACACACCTGCGTCTGCACCTCCAGCGAGAAGGGCTGCGCCTGCGAGGCACCGCTGCCGGGCGGCCCCACGAAGTCGTGGCAGCGCACCAGCTCCAGGCTCTCGCTGGTGCCGCCCAGCGCGGATCGCGCACCCGCCGCCGCCTCCCGACGCGGCCGCGCGAGCGCATACTCCGTCCGCTGCGCCGCCTGCCATGCGTCCGGCTTCGCTTCCTGCATGCAAACTCATTGCATTTGAAGTGTTTAGTGAAATCAGCTCGATTGTCTGTGCAAGCGCGTACTCCGTCCGCTGCGCCGCCTGCCACGCACCCGGCTCCGTTCGCACGACGACGTCAGATTCGCTGGGCAGAGAGTTCCGCCGCGGAGCGAGTATGTGGGACGAGAGCAGGTATGTGTGGGAGCAGGCACTCCACACCACCCACAGCTGCCACGCCCGCACCTGCTGCTCCTGCTGCTGCTTCTTGGCCGGCTTCGGCCTGGCCTTCGGCTTTGCGGCCGCCTTGGGCGGCTTCTCCGGCTGCGGCGGCGGCGGGATGGCGTTGCCATGCTCATCCACAGCCGGCGGCGTCAGGCCCACCAGGCAGGCCGCGCCCTCTGCCCGCAGCTCTGTGCGACCACGGCGAAGGTGCATGCTCGATGGCAAGAGCGGTGATTCTCACAGCTCATCTCTGTCTCGCCAGTTGCACCTTACAAGCATTATTAATTGCAGTGATGTGGTACTTCGACTCGGAATTGGTTAGTGCTTCAGCGCACTTGCTGTGATGGCGGGCTTGAGGCCGTATGCCCGCGCGGACGCCGAGTCCGGGTCCAGCAGCTTGCCCGATAGCGTGTAGCCGGCGCCCGACTCTGCCATCTTCGGTGGCAGCAGCGCCCCGTCCATGCACATCTTGATCATGTACCTAGATTCGTGTCACAATCTGGTTCTTGAAACCCGCAATCATGTTGATAGGGCGATGTGTTGTCATGTATTTGATTACATAAACAAGCGCAATAGTTTGAATAGCCGGAAAAACATACTTTTGTGCGTGGCTGGTGACAGACTTGGCGTCGCGGCTGCCGATGTGCGCGGCGCAGGCGCCCCAGTCGCGGCCGTGCAGCTCCAGTGCCTCCCGGAACAGCCGCTCCTCGCCGGGCGTCCAGGGCCGCGCCTCCGTCCGCGCCGTGCCTGCACATGTATGCCAAAACTGAGGCGTGGGAAACCTAGAGGTGTGGGAACGCCCTGTTTATCCTGCTGTTCCGTCAGGCAAGCTCGTGGTATCACCTGGATGCAGATCCACATGATTGAGCAGACACACAAAACCTGATTGCCTGTGTTGTCATGCATCAGCGCATCACGCAAGGCAACCAGCGAAGCAATAGAAGCAGAGACTCACCAGTGTCACGGCGCCGCTTGCGCCCAGTTTCTGTCAGCTCTGGCACGGCAGCTGCTGCCGCTGCGTCCGCGGCTGCCGGCTGTGCTGCAGGTTGGTCACTATTCGCTGCCTGCTGCCCTGCGGCGTCCTGCGGCGCCTCTGCCGGCGCTGCCGCAGGAATTGACGCCGGCTGCGCTGCTGCGGCAGCGGCATACTTGGCAGCAGGCTGTTTCCTGGCGCCTGCGCAGTTGATGCAGTGTTTGGTTTTGAATGAAGGCTAGTTATCTCAGATACGCACTTGGAACTTAGATCACCAGGCCATGAGCATGTTGCCTGCCAGCCTGCATACCTGTTTTTGCCTTCTTCCTTCGCTTCGGCTTGGCATAGTCCGAGTCATGCTCGCTATCTCCTCCACCGTACGCATCTGCTGCATAGGGATTGTCTTCTGCCAGCATGCGGGCTATCAGGGCTGACGTCTCGTCATCATTGCCGGGTTCTGGTACGATATTGGCCATTCTGATGGCAGAGGGACCCAGGACTTGCGACCAGGCCGCCGCCCAGCGTTTCTGCGTGTGTGGAATGGAAAGCTATTGTCAACGCACTCTGACGTTTTGCGGATTGCGGATCATGAGCTGCGAAAGATATGAGTTGAATTCAAAGCAGGCTCAGGGATATTCCCTGGTTGCGCCAATCTTTTGCACCTGAGCCAGCTTCGTTTCGTCGGTCAGTAGGGTCATAATTTCGCAGCTGTGATGTGTTTTGCGCAGATGAAAATGTCAAATTGTCCTCCTGGGCAGGCTAAGATGTTCAGCGTGCTCAGCGGATGAGTTTGCCGTGAGACGACTCATGCTTCAGGGTGCAAGTGCTGGCGTGGCTCCCCTAGCTTGTGCAGCTTGCCCTTAGGGAGTCATCTGTAGAGGAATCGTCTGACATTTCGACGTGCACTGCTGGTTGAGGGGTTCACTGATGCTGTCGAAGTACCCGAGTGGTGCCAGCAGCATGTCGCTCGACACAGGTCGCCGTCTCATTTCATACCTCATCAAGCAGATTGTAAACACCAGTGTGCACGTAGCTGCAATCAGCAGTGCCATCTGGTGCTACACTCAGCTGCTGCCGGAGGAGAACATGGTCCTGGAGGAGTTTGTCTACGATGCAGAATCGCCGCTCGAGACGTCAGAGGCCGGCACGCTCTACAGGTGTGCAAGCCATCAATGATATTGTGAATCTTCGTGATTTTCAGAGAACAAACTTGTCTGCATGGAAGTATGTTCGAGCTGCACAATGTTGCATCGATTGCCCAAACGTGATTTAGGGCGACGCATGTGCAGGCATGGTGCATGCCTGTATCAAACTTGAAAAGGAACCAAAGACAAAACAGAACTCTTATCATTCGCAAGGGCCCGGAGGTGGAAGGACTGCAAGGGCGTGTACAAGCTGGTGCTGTGGACGTCGGGCGCCGACGCCGAGCGGGAACGCGCCACAATCCTGGCACGCCTGCAGGGCGTGCCACACGTGCTGCAGTACGTCACGCACGAGGCGGTCGAGGGCTCGCCCGGCAGCCTGTCCCTGATAACAGAGTGAGTCGACTCTGTTGGCCACTTGCGATTTGGGAGCAAAAGGCAATTCGGCATGCTCCCGCCCTGTTTGAGCGTCATACCGGCAATGTACGCATCAGACATCTCATGCGCAGCGGATCGCGTTCACGTACCACCGGTCCCACCATCCAGCTTGGCCTGACGCACAGCTTGTTCAGTCCTCAAGGACAAGCTTGGGAACGTGTATGCAGATCCGCTGTGACATCTTGCTGACTTGATGAACGGCTTGCGGCCGCAGGCGCCTGCAGAGTGGATCCAAGCTCAGCAGCCTGCTGGCGACGCCCATGGCGCAGGATCTGACGTCGGTGCAGCGCATCAGCATGGCCCGGCAGGTGAGTTTCTCCCGTCTCACTGTAATGATGCACCGCTGTCCCTCCTGTCACTGCTCGAATATAATGCGAAATGCATGTATGCACAGGGGCAGCGTTACTTTGCTTTCCTTCGCATGGAACGCATTGTGTCCCTGCCTCGAGCACAAGCCAGCTCGCAGGTGTTGCCTGTTGAAAATCACAAAGAGGCGGCATAGCACAGAGATGGCCAGCAGTTCTTTTTCCCCGTCGCAGATCACGCAGGACCTGCTCACAGCGCTGGCAGGCATGCACGAGCGCAGTATTGCGCACGGCGCCCTCAGCTTCGACAGCCTGTATGTTCAGGCGTCAAAGGACGAGGAGGGGCGGCGCAGCTACGCCACCACGCTCACCGACTTCACCTCCGCCACGGAGATTCAAGAAGGTGACACCAAAAACACGGTTGTCCGAAAGGAACTTGATGTCGAAAGGAACTTGATGTCGAAAGGAACTTGATGTCCACGGTGCATTACATGTACTGGCGAGAGGCGAATCAGCATGACACAGCTGCTTGAGAAATGTCGTCGATCACCTGCGATATGTTACTACGACACAGTTTCGAGCGAACTGGGTTGCGCCTTGCAGGCAAGCGCATGCTCGACGGCAAGGTCGTTGAGCTGCACGGAAAGGACCTCGAGTTTGTGGCGCCCGAGGTGCGCTGTGCAGCTGCATGCTGGCAGCTAGCTTTTTTTGGCACCTGCAGAATGTGTTATAGCCTCACAAGCTGTGCAGTTGTCAAGTCCTAAATGTGCACTCTGCAGGTGCTGGTGCGCTCGCTGAAGGGGTCCGACACGGGCTACCCAATATCCGCCAGCGCCGCTGACATCTGGAGCGCAGGTGCATCTGCATGCAGGAGCTTCCGCACCCTGCTACTTGAACAACGACAAGAGGATATGGTTTTGAATTTCTGGCACAGCGTGCTGCATGGCGCCCATTGTCGTTCTGCGTACAGGCATCCTGCTGCTGTCGATCGCGTCGCGCCAGGCGCCGTTCAAGGCCGAGGGTGAGGACACCGCGGCGGTGCGCCAGCTTACCCAGCAGCACAAGACCTGGGTGAGTGCTGAGTTCTTTGCGCCCTCGTGTCCGCGCCCTCCTGCAGCTGCCGCCAGTGCTCTGGCTGCCTTCGTGACGGTGCCTAGCTCGCTGGAAGTCTCGATGCCGCCCCTGCATCAGCAGCTTGTCTCCACAGGTGTGGCTCTGTCTGCTTTGACAATCGGCTTTGGAGCCGATTTGACCTTCGCACTGTGATGCACTACAGGAGACGGCGGTGCACCAGCGCAGAAGCCAGCACCCACTGCTGAAGCTGCTGGATACTGCGCCCCGCGACTTGGCTGTGTTGGCCATCCGCATGCTGCAGGTGCGCAGCACCTGCAGCAAGACAAGTGCTGCAACTGCTCCCAGACCCCCAACTGTGCGCCCGCCGCAGGCACTCCGCATGCAGAGTTGAGCGCCTTGTTTGTTTGCTGATCATTCGCTTCGTGTGGCCATGTTGTTCGACATCTGTGAAGTGTGCTCTTATGGTCTGCGGGCGTCGAAAACGCAGGTGGACCCAGTGCGTCGCGTCAGTGCGGCCACCGCCCTGCAGCACCCATTCTTTGCCGCGGAGTGATGCCCGGGAACTGGAGAGAGGGCTGAATTTATGAACGGACGACCTGATGCTGCGGAGAAATTGCTTAGGGTGGCGCAAAAGGAAGCAACACGGCTCTGCAAGCGTCCCTGAGGTGTCGCGGGTTGTACATTGGTTTCTGTGTCTCATGGCAGGGTGCGCGTTACACACGTTGCGTTTTGGTCTAGAGAATCATCTTGGAGTCGTGGTCTCATTGGCTGTCATTGAGGAATTTCAGCTGGTCTTTGTTGGGGTGATCGGCTTCGTGTGGTTTTTGCGTGGATGAGCAACGTTCGGTTGCCGCACCTGATTTTACTCGCAGGGTTCGGAAACTTTCTAGGCACTCACAGGAAGTGTGTGTTTAGCTGTGCGACGTGAAAGTTCTTGGGTCGCTGCTTAATATTACAGCCTGAGAGCCTAAGAACGATGCACCAAACCACAATCAACGACATCCATCACCGACTCTGCGCACTCATCTGAAAATTCAGGTCGGCCGCTTGCGCTGCCTGGGCTTCTGCTTGTTGGGGTTTGTCGTGCTCTTCCCCTTCCCGCCGTCCCGGCCCCGCACCTTCCCCTTGGCCTTTTTCTTGCCGATGCCGCCGCGCGGCCGCAGCTGCTGCCGCTGCTTCCCGCCGCCGCTGCCCTTTGCCGGCGCGCCGCCGCCGGCCTTGGGCCGCCGCGCCGGCGCCTCCTCCCCCTCCGATGAGCCGTCACTGAAATCCTCATCATCAGAGCCGCCGCTGCCGCCGTCGCCGTCCACACTGCCATCGCTGTCGTCATTGAGCTCGGGTGCGGGCGCCGCCGCCCCAAACCCTGAGCCCGCCGCCATGAAGTCCTCGTCATCGTCACTGAGGTGGTAGTCGTTCAGCAGTTCCGTATCAGCCTCCAGCTGCGCCAGCCCTGGCAGCTCCTCCTGATGAGCGAGGAACAGTGTGTGATCAGCAAAACTGCCAATTCCACCGTTTTGTTCACAGCTAGATTGTCCATATCTGCGCGCTTCTGCGATACATCAATTGGCGAGAGGCCCTGCGCACATGGCCGAAGCGATCTGCCACTCACCTGCTGCTCTGCCGCGGGCCGCTGCTTCTTGGCAGCCTTCTTGGCCGCCGGCAGCCGCCGCTGGGGCGCCGCCTCCGCCTCCCCATCTGCATCCGAGTCCTCGTCCTCGCTGTTTGAGGCCTGCTGCCGCCGCCCAGCCGCGCCGCGGCCGAGCGGCATCGACTGCGTCGACCGCATGGCCTGCCGCTGCTCCAGTCGCTGCGTCAGCAGGTCCGAGTACTGCTGCATCGGCGCCTGCGCGGGAATCAATTTGTAATCATGTCAAGAGGAAAAATTTAGACGACTGCGTCGAGTTCCAGAACTCGGCATGCCCTCAAGAGGTGCCAAATAGAACGCTGAAGATAGATAAGATTGCTGTAGCAATCCACACCTTGCGAGCTGTCCGCTCCTTGGTCAGGAACTCATCCGTCGCGGCGAGGTCCTTCGGGCTGAAAGATGCTGCGTCGCGGGCGCGGCCCACGAAAGCCGAGTTGCGCTCGATCGCCGCGAGCATTGCCTTTGCCTGTAGGCCACAGGAGGTCGCGCATGATGAGAAGGAGCAAGCGGCGGCGAAACTCAGAATACTCACACGGATAACCATGGCCCGAAACATAGGTAAGGACACACTCAGGCATGCAAAGGCACAGGGCCTCAGGTCGCAGCCTGCCAGCGTGGCCCTATGCGAAGAAGCTGGCAGATGAGCGTGCATGCGCAAGCGTGAGCGGCTGCAGCCTTGAGCTCACCTGGGCGCGGAAGCGCTCGGCGGGCAGCGACTTGGCGAGCGAGCGCAGCTGCACGGAGGTGAGGTGCGCCAGCTCTGGGAAGGCCACGCTGCAGGACCACTGGTCCAGGTGCTCCGCCAGCACCTGCAGCACCTGCAAAGTAGATACAGTTTCTGTTAGAGAGGTTCATTACTTGTGGCAATGAGACTGCAAAGTCGGCGACAGGAAACCAACCGGCGCGCAGTGCTACGTTTAGGATGCCGGCAAAGTACAAGGGGAATGTCCACCATAGGGGAATCTAGTCAACCTCGTTTTGTGCACCTGAAACAGCATATCCTCTGCAGGTCAGGTGCTGCGAGTGACATCAGGGCTGCAATTCGCATAGCGAGCGCAATGTGAGCTGGCATCAACCGCTGCCAGCTTCCAGAGCTCTGCTGTCGGAGCTCTGCTGTCGGATTGCAGCCATTTGGCAGATTCAATTCCGATGTGAGCTATGGCGGCTGAGAGCGGGACGTGCATTCCCCGAGAACAAAAACACAAACAAATCGAGAACGTGCCTGCGTGACGACCTCCTCCTGAAAGGCGGAGGTGCGCAGCGCCGACTTGCTGACCCGCAGCGCCAGCTGCATGTCCGGCGGCTGCCCAGTGGCGGCCTGCAGCACACAGAAGCATAGTGTGAACCATTTGCAGGAACTCGGGAATGTGTGCCTGGTCGCAGCTGGGGCACCAGTTTGCGTGTGGAGAGTGGAGCATCGCACCTGCAGGAGCGTCACAGACGGCAGTGACGAATGACCAAGGTAGATTTGATAAGGGGCCAGGATCGCAGGAGCCGTCAAACAGGCGCGCCTGCGGCACCTCGCACAGGCCGGACCACTGCAGCAACTCCGGCAGCACTGCGAATGGACATGGACAGACAGGCTTACGAAAAGAGTAGACGAGTGGATGGCAAAGGGGGCGCGCCTGCGGTGTCTTGGACAGGTCGGACCACTGGAGCATCTCCAGCAGCAGCGGCGACAGGGGCACCAGCACGTTGGCGGAAGCGGCCAGACGATGCAGGGCGCGCGCGAGGCGCAGGCGCAGCGGGAAGTAGCGGGGCGCCGGCACCAGCCGCGCCGCCCCCAGCAGCACCTGCACCAGCGGGTACACCAGCGCCCGCAGCTCCTGCGGTGGAGAATGAACCCATATCAGTATCGACACACCCATATCAGTATCGACAAAGTTGACATCTAAAACGAAACCATAACATGCAATCGGCACTGGCCCCAGCAGTTGTACTTCAGCCGTGTGAAAGAGAACAAACGATCATGCAGCTCGACAGCAGAGAGACTTGTGTTGTTTGTGAATGTCCTGTACATCAAGACTGAGGCCGAAGGCGGCAAGCAGCATTGCGCGAGGGAGCTGATGCACCCTCGACGACTGGCTTCAACTGAACAAGCACTTTGCTGTGTAGCTTTGCTTGGGACGGCTCGGAAGTCCATATATGCACTTGACACTTAGGACCGGACGAGCGGCGCGAACCTCGGGCGCCACTTGATTACAGCCATGCTGAAACGGAGGTTCCAGGGGAGCCTGGAGTTGAGTGCCGCTCGTCCGGTTCACAAGGCAGGTCAGCCGCAACGTCTCTGCATTAGCGCAAATTGAACAGCGGCAAGTGGCATCAAAAGCCCTCTATGGTACTTGTATGCTTGCTGCCTTCCGTATATGAACGAATTGGCAAAGTCACGCACCGAGGTGGGCGCGTGCTCGGCGAGGACACGGGACCAGAGCTCCAGGCAGCGCACAGTCTGCCAGCAGTAGACGGAGCGAAAGGCGTCAGCGTCCTTCATGCTCAGCGCCCCCCGCAGCGTCACCGCCAGGTCTTTTATCGCCTGCGGGATTGCATAAAGTTAGCAAGCGTTTTCCGTGTTGAAATGATTATTGTTTGAACCAAACACAGATTATGTCTTGGCATCGTGTGTGGCTTGGCATCGCCTGCACTCCCAGATTCTGAACCTGCTGGTTGGCATGACCAGGTCCCAGCTATAGCAAGGTTTGCATGGAGCGCACCGTGAAGAGATGGGCGCCTGTGCAAACCTGGAATGACATGCACCGAGAAGGCAGTACTACCATGCGACCCTGACAAGAAGCGCACCGTGAAGGCATGGGAGTAGGCGGCCTCCTCGTCCAGGCCAAACAACTCCACGATGCAGGTGGCCATGAAGCTGAGGTGAGCCGCCGTCGACGCGTTGGAGAACTTGGCGTTGGCCGAGAACGTGCGGATGACGCCCTGCAGACGTGCAGCTTTCATACTCAGGTGGCTGAGCGAGTCGATGAGAGGATGTCCTAGTGCCAACAGCGCTAAACATCTCATGGGCAAGTGCCAAAAGGCTGTGATAGTAGGTGGCGTTTGCAGGTGGCACTTGCGACCCAGATGCACTCTGCTGCCAGCATCACAATGTTGGCCAACAGCATCGAGCAGCTGCTGCGTCAAATGAGCGTTTTGTGCTACTGATGGTGCGATGCACAACGCCAGTTATCGAGGCCGCACCTTGAGGCACATGTCGAGGGCGGGCTGCGGCAGCACGATGGCGACCTGCCGGATGAACAGGATGGCCTGCACCCGCACCGCATTGTCCTCTGCGGCGCCAAACAGCCTGCATGACACAGCGTGAGCCAGTTCAAAGCCATTTGTGTCCCTTCAAGGCTGCGCAAGCTGCAGCTCGAAACTCTTTAGGACTCTAGCAATGCGCCTTGCTAGCTCCTTCTGGGCAGGTGTGGCGCAATCATAGATGCATGTACAAGCGAAAACGCAGACACGAATGTAAGTCAAGTCTGAGTGTGAACGGAAAAGTGACGCACCCGAGTGCCGCCTTGAGCAGCTTGCGCGTGAGCTTCTCGAAGGGCCGCAGGAACATCGCTGACGGGCGCAGCCGCCGCAAGATAAAGGCCTGCATGCTCGCATTAGTCATGTTGCCTGCGCAGCAACAGGGCAGGCATTGTCGGTTTCAGGCGTACAAGTTTGCACATGGAAGGCCGGCAAAGCAACGCCAGGGTCGAACCGGGAGCTCAGACAATGGGTGGTGATGTAATGCTTGTCTTCAGGGCGGCAGTGCCGCAAGTCAGACGAACGAGACACACGCATCATAGCTCTGGGTTCTAGACATCGCAAGTATATCACGTATCCAAGATTGTGCACTGTAGTTGTACAGTTTGGTGTGTGGGCAGTCTATGCCTCCGAAAAGAGGAGGTTGCTGAGCTCAGACAATGGGTGGTGATGTAATGCTTGTCTTCAGGGCGGCAGTGCCGCAAGTCAGACGAACGAGACACACGCATCATAGCTCTGGGTTTCTAGAACGACGCAGCGGACCAGATTCCAGACGCACTTCGTGTCAATGTGCTGAAACAATTTTTAGTGCACCGAATTGCACAGCATGCACGAGCTGCCAATGCCTCAGTCGATGTAAAGTGTGGAGCTCAGACAATGGGTGGTGATGTAATGCTTGTCTTCAGGGCGGCGTTGCCGCAAGTCAGACGAACGAGACACACGCATCATAGCTCCACATCGACAAGGCCGCAGGCAGTTGCGCAGACAAATTTCATACATACAAAGCACTTGCAGGTGCAGGCATTTTGCTGTGATGTCGCCATGACCCGTGCACGATGCTGATATCTATTGTCAGAACACTGTGCATTGCCTGGGATCAGCAGGTTCAGTGGCATGAAAAATTACATGATGGAATTTGAAGGGCCGGAAACCGAAGCGCTTGATCAAGCAGCCTCACCGAGGATGTGCAGGGTGTTGCCCAGGTACGACTTGGCGAGGGGCTCCACCTTGCGCCAGCGCGGCAGCCGCGTCACGTCCGTCGCCTTGTCCGCCGCCGCGTCCTCGTTGCCCAGCATGCGCCGCAGCAGCCCGTCTGCCTGCGCAGTGAGGCACGACATCATGAAACGAGTCCTGCTGCTCACCACTCTTTTGCACATGCCGCTGTCAAGAGGTGGGCTGCAGCGAGACGAAAAATCCTACCTTGCCTCCTATGAGAAAAGAACAGAGAGGGATGGGAGAAGTAACAGGCGGCACACAATGCCCGGAAGTTTGCAGCCTTGCTGCACAGGATGGACGCCGTTCTGTTCGCTGAGGCATATGCCGACAGAGCGAGTCGGCCTGATGGCGCATGCCTTGGTAATCAGACAGCAGCGCGAACAAGAGGACCACAGTGAAGCCTGTGACAGCTGATGGCAAGGTGAAGCAGCCACATGAGCCTGGAGGGCGGCAGATCCATGGCCCAGACGCTCGCAGCACGATCTTTTTGAGAACAACAGCGCAAAACCCCCCTGGGAATCCCACCTCGCGCAGGGTGAAAACCATGATGCGGTTGAAGGCACGGCTGCTGGTGATGCGAAGCGCCATGTCCGTCTCCGCCTCCGAGTCGCTGTAGTGACACGCCGCCCGGTACACCTGCATGCAAATATAGCAAGGTTGTGAATTTCAAGCTGTGGTTTGCTGAAGCGTGTTGCAAACAAATGCAACCTTGTGCTCTGTTTAGATTCAGGCTGACGTCAGTGTCAGAAGGTCGAATCAGGTAGTTCTGGTGTTCCAGATGATTGGAGTGTCGCAGGCACAGAGTTTTGGTCTTCAGGGGCAATGGTGGTGGTGATTGTGTGGGAACGCAGCGGTCAGAAGCCAAGCGTTCAAAGCTGAGTGTATTTTCATTGACGGGGGCGCAGTTGCTTGATGCGCACACCCTCAAGTGGAAAGTTTATCATCATCCCGCGCGTTTTGCCACCACTACACAGCAGCAAACAGTCAATGCACAGAGTTCAACACGAGGCATTGGCAGGTCAAAGGCAAACCAAAATCACCTTTAGAAGCTGGTGCATCGACCCCAGCGACGCATTTGCCTTTGCGGCCTCGCAAACCTGCTCTGCCACAGCCTCAGTCACCTCCAGCCCGCCTGCACACAGAGGGCTGATGAGATTCAGAGCGATGAGATTCGGATGACTCGTTTCAGACACCGCACCCAAAAGACAATTGTGTATAGGGGTGCATAAGCGCAGGTGCATCACAGGACAGCGCGTGCACTACAAGCAGGCCAGCCAGGCTCAGTCGAAGAAATTCAACCATTGTATCACATATCTTCAAACAGGGCTGTCAGACCCCATCAGAAGCGCGGATAAGTGTCATCATCGCCTGGCTGCCCTTTGCAGGATGTGTGAAGATGCTGTGCACAAAGGTAATGCATCATCAAAGGGCTGAGTCAACACAATACACCTGGTGATTTGGCTGCCGCTTGTGCTGCTGAGACAAGCACCTCGTCAACCTCTTCCGCCTGCACCAGCAGAGCATACACATCAGCTGTGCAGCATGAAGGGCATGCACAGTGCGCAAAGCGCATTGCGACACACCTTTTTCGCAGAGCAGGCCTCATCACTTGGAGAACACACAAGGGCAAGCCCCGCCGCAGGCGCCAGATCGGTGTTTGTTCGGCCGCCATCGCACCTCAGTGGCTGTTTCGTCTCACTCAAGACGCATCATATCCCTCCACACTTGGCGTGAACAAATAATGGCAGGCCGGGCTGCAAGGAAACCCTGAGGCGGCTATGCCGACACCCACCTCGGGGGCTGCCTCGTCCTCAGACGCATCGGAGCCCGCCTCCTCGGCGTCCGAGCTGTCATCCTCGCTGCCGCCGAAGGCTAGCAGGTCTTCATCCGTCTCCTTCAGGTATGCGTAAAAGTCTGGATCCCGTTCCGCGAGCGACTCCAGCTGCGCGCGGTGCTGCCGGATGGACTTTTCGTCCGCCGCATCATCGTCATCTGACGAGTCGGCCGCCGCCGCGGCAGCCCGGCGCACCACCGCCTTGCCGTCGGCTGCAGCAGCAGAGGCACGGCATCAGCACCAACAGTGGGAATTGTGGGTTGCGTTGGCTCGGTGCAAATATCTTGCAGCTGGCCTGACGAAGCACATTGACGACAGCAGCAATGGGGAACACCTTTGCTGGTCTTTGCACGCTTCGCGGCAGGCGGAGTCTCTACTGCTTCTGCGTCTGCCGCCGCCGCCTCTGCTTCCGAGCGTTTGGCTTTGTTGCCTGCGCCAGGCTTCAGCGCCTTCTTCAAACGCTTGCTAGCTGACGGCGGGGCTGCCTGCGGCGCTGCTGGTGTCGGCACGGGCGCCTCCTCCGGATCGAAGTCCAGCAGCTGGTCTACGTCCAGGAGCTCCGGCTGCGCTGCCTCTGCAGCCGCCGCCAGGGTGAGCAGCTCAGTACAACAATAGCCAGTGCATCGGGGCATGACTTGCCGGTGCGACGCCTATGCCATGGGTACGCATGTGCAGGGATGAGAGGGAGGTCCCTGGCACAAGCACTTCACTTTGCACTCGATGGGGTGTTTGCTGAATCTGGTTCACTCACCAGGCTTTGGCGTGGAGCGCTGCTTCTTGCTGCTGGATTTTGACTTCGGCGTCTCGCCGTCCTTGGGCATCCCTTCCTGGGATGGCGATCACCGTTGGCTAACGTCTGCAAGCCGCATGTGAGTTTTAGTGGGTGCAATCCCTCGTCGAGGGTTGCCGGCGGCTGCTGCTTCCGAGACTGCAAAAAGTCAGATCCAACAGTTTCGGTATGTTGTCGTGCGTGCAATGTGGCAAACTGAGAGAGCCGGCACTGGCCGGCAGCCTTCGATGTCGGAAGCATGGGACACTCAGGTGTTTACGGGCGTTCCCAGGCAAGCTGATCATGAGCTGATTGGCCCACCGGAACTCCAGCAGAGTTGCAAGGAGTTGCATCGTTTATTGAAAAGCAAAACTGATGCCGATACAGATATTAAATAGAAGCACTCGTTTACCTGGACATCTCGTCGGCGGCCAATGATGCCACTGTATCGGCGCAGATGCTGCGGGTATGTAGATGCGGGCTTCGGAGCTTTACGCAGGTTGCAGACATCACGAAGCGAGCAAAAACAGGCTTTCACCAAGGAAAAGGCCAGCACCTTCATGCGCGTTTTATCAAGAACAAGCAATTCTTGTTGGGTTTTGATGCCGCGGCCCACTACTGGATCGCGTGCATCTTTCAACGGTTGATATCAAAAAAAACGCCGAAAAAGGCCTGTTTCGGCGCTTAAACGTAGAAACGACCGGCTGTTTCCACGCTTTGAGCGCTGGTGTCAACGCCGGTTCCATGTTGAAGCACCTGTTTCATCGGTGTTTCGATGCGTTGAAGCGCTATTTCAGCGTTGTTTTGCCGGCAATTCGTTCAAAGGGGACGAACAGTGTTTCAGCGGCCTAGCGGTTCAATGCGGTCCCAACGCGTTGAAGCGTGTGATTCGTTGCAGTGAAACGGCGGTGAAATGCTGGGGACGTCCACAGGTTTCAACGCGTTGACACACTATGCAAGACGATTAACATGCGCGGCTACTCGGATGTTAACTGACAGTAAACATCAGGCTGCAAGCTGCTAGAAACTCAAGTCAGTCTGCTGTCATAAGTGTGGCCGCCAAACCCCAGCGCGCGGCATGACGCACATGCCACAGCTTGACTCAAGCTCCGAGTCAATTGCCATCTGCTCTCGCGGGTGCTTGCATCTCCGAGCGTCTCGTTCGCCCGCCGATGAACTTGCTCTTCTCATTTGTGCGTGGAGACAAGAAAGAGTTTGAGGTGCCGTGTGCGCACAAAGCCTTTATAGGTGCGCGGCGGTGCAATCACACAAGGGTGACAGCCGCATTCATCATGCACTTGATCAGAACGCACGACGCATCATTTAATACACACAGCCCACCTAGCCAAGCATCCGAGAGGGTTTCGGCGTGGTGCCGCTGTCAGTGCGTGCCAGTCCCAAACTGACCAAGCCCTCGAGACGTTTCCAGTGAGGAGGCGCACATGGCGATTGTGCCCATAGTGCAGCACACGGTTGCACGGCGGGCAGCATCACCTTGCTGGTGCTTTGCCGCAAGCACCATCACTGGACGGTGCATGTTGCAGCGAGCATAATGCAGAAAGCGGCGCGCCTCGCATAAGAGCTGCCATCACAGCTGCAGGCTGCCTGAGCGAGGCCTGTTTGACCACCGCAAGATAACGTGACAACACAGCACCATCGATCGACCAGCCTCGCACCCTCGACTCCCCTTGCCACTGACCAGCGTTAGCAATGCCGGAGCTGCATCGAGTGCACACATAAGACGACGGTCACATCATGAGCCCGCCCAGCGCAACACATCGCAAGGAGATTATACACCCACATGATCGCGCACTCATCTTGCCAGGGCCACCACACTCGTGGCCTTCCCAGCTGGCCACCTCACATGCCGCGGCGCCCAGGCCGGGCGTTGAGACTCGCTTCTCTTCCCACACATCCGGCTTGCAGCGATCCGGCGCCGGAATGCTGCCGCCGCCACCTTATCCTCCCTTCCCACTTTGCCAGAGAGGGCCTTAGGGCCGCCGCCCTCTTCTGCATGTCGTCTCCCAAAAGTCCCGGCAGCACTGGACTGGCGACACTTTGCTACACGGCCACCGCTAATGCCACCATTATGAGCGCCGCTGCAGCCCCTCCCGCCCCGTGGCGGGGCGGAAGCTGCCGCTGATGATACCAATACAGTGTGCCGCTGCCAATTATCGAAACGCCGGTGCTAGGCTGGCCCCGCACATCTGCAGGGCAAGTAGATCGTTCTGGTCTAAGAGTTATTGTCATGCACAGCATAACTGTAACAGGTTCTACGCACCAGGCCCATCAACTTGAGAGACTCCCCGTATGCCACGGCTCGTTAGCGACTCTCGGATAGCAGCTGTGGACAATGGAATGCACCCTCAGCAACAATGCACACGACAGAGCATCGACGAAAGGCAAGAGGTGGCCTCTGCAAGTGTGCAGCTTTGCTGCGCCATATCAAAACACGCAGCAGCACACGGTGCCGCACTGGCGCGGGCGTAGCCAACGCACTCATCAAGAACTTGGAAACCAGCAAGACAAACCCCACCCGACCGCCAACCGTGATCTCCTGTTGTAGGCAGCTGTTGGCCAGCTGCATCAGCGTGTCCGCCGCCACATTCACCGCCGCCGCTGCCGCCTTTCGCTCTGCCCCACGCGCCGCGGCCTTGCTGTCACACAGCTCGATGTGCAGCCTGACGATCTCCGCCAACGCAGTTGCCGGCATTGCCTCTGCCGCCCGCGCTACAGCCTTGATGCCATGCATTTCGCTCTGCAGGCTGGCGATCTCCGCCGCCACATCAGCCGCCGCTGCATATGCCCGCCGCCCCCCAGCCTTGCCGTCACAGGCTCGCTCTGCACCCTGGCAACCTCCGCCGCCCCACCTGCTGCCGCTGCGTCCGCCGCCCGCATTTCTGCCTTGCTGTCATGCAGCTCGCTCTGCAAGCTGGCAATCCGCTCGATGGCACTGATGTTGTCGTTCCTGCAGACCGGCATTGTCCGCCGCCAGGTTGCCGATCTGGTGTCGCTGCAGATGGTCCTGTCGCTGCTGGTGGTTCTTCTCAGCCGCGGCAGCGGCAGCATCCGCTGTAGGTGTCAGCATGTGCGCCGGACGACATGAAGTCAGCACCTCTTGCAGGAAGCTTTTGCAGTTGTCATATACATGTACATGACAAATCTAAGCATGTGCTATTGCACAGCATCAATCGCTCATGGAGTTGCAAACTGCTTGTGCACAGACCACTTCAGCGCACACATGTGGTTTTTTGCACCGCGCGGGCGTTAGATGTCCGCGGCAGAGTTTTCCGCAGAGCATGCGCTTGCTGGTTGGCAGGTGTGCATGAACCGCATCCCTCGCTGATGCAAACCTCCTGGTGCCAGTCCAGCACTGCCCGCCCCTTGTGGCACCTAAGTGCACAGTGGAAGCTGCTCTGCTGAGCCAGACGCGAGCGCGAGTTGACGACTAGGTAGATCGTCGGTAAATATTGCGCGGCTGAATTTCAAGATGCCAAAGAGGTGTCAATGGGACTGCACCACGTCGCCAAAATTATTATTGTGCCCATCGTCGGCAATGTTGCCGCCGCCGACACCGCGGCAGACGTTGTGTCGCTCTCTACTCATGATGGCTTGAAGGGGCTTGGGGAGAGCCAGTTTCAATGGAGGACGTGCCGCGGCTGTGGGGCGGACAGCACGCCGCGGCACAGAGCATTGCCACGCAGTGCAGGGGATGATGTGGCAAGCGAACTCTCTGCTGCAGTCACGGGATGCCCCGTGGCGCAAGCACCCACCAGCCGGCATCTGGATCCTTGCCAGCTGCGCCACGCCCCGAAGCCACCTGGCCATACATGTACACCTTTGTGGACAGTGCGTCACAATGCCTGCTTGTTGACTATTTATTGACCATCCTTCGTTGTTGAGCATGTCATGGGCGGGCGCTGAGTTATGGGTGCTTTCAGCTGGTTTCTACAGGGCGTGCTCTGGCTGTCCTGAGGCGTGCATTGGCAACAATCCTCACATAGTATGCTAACACTCGCTTTCGGCAGACGATCTGCTACTGAACAGCGACCCGGGCTGCTTGAATGCACAACGTTCGAAGGTGCGTCATTCATCAAACGGCCAGTCTTGAATGACAGGACTTCGCAACATTTATGCTGGCTATTTGCTGACGATCTCATCCACCCATTACACGTAGGATGTTTCATAGTCAATGCTGGGCCATTAGGCTGTCTGCGCCAGCGCCAGGTCCGCCGTTTGCGCCGCCGTGACAGCGAAACTGCCATACTTCGACTGCTGCAGCAGGCCGCCGGCGGGCACCGCTCGCAGCGCGTCCAGCGACTGCGCGCCGCCGCCGGAGTCCGCCAGTGCGAACGTGTTCTCGTTGCTGGCGGCAAGCACGTCTGCGAAGTAGGGCACGGCAGCGGACGCCGCGTCAGCGTCTTCCGCGGTCGCCGCGTCCGAGCCGTGCAGCGCCGCCGCCCACCGCTCGTACAGCTTTGGACCCGCCAGCTCTGCCGACACTTTCAGCGCCGCGACCTGCAGGAACATCCGAGAAGGCAGTTGGTGCACAGGCCACCAGGTGTTGTAGCACCGCCATCGTGGCATGAGGACGACGTCCATCTCACAACGTATAGAAAGAAGTCCCGAAGGGCAGCACCTGCCGGGTGAGGCGTGCCGTGCGGCTCTGCCTCCGGCGCAGGATGATGGAGGGATCCTCCCCGTCTGTGCGTCGCGGCGGCGGCGGCGGGCGGAAGCCCGGCGGCCTCACGCCCGGACTCCCTGCGCCACATTGTCAGTTTCTCCGCTTCAGCTGGAGTTGGAGCTGAAGATCAAACACGTTTCGTGCAAACGAATGCTCAAGGATGGCACCCTTTACTGTGCTTTCCTCGTGGCCACGGAACAGTATGAAGCAGGGTTAGCGTAACAGATGATGAAGTCCAGAACGGATTGAACTGCTGAGACATGCACCTCGACCCATGGGCCCGCCATCTGAGTGGAAGCCGCGGCCGCCGCCGGGTGCATCGAAGAACCGCCCGCCGCGCCCGCGGCCCGGCCCGCGAGGCACGAAGCCCCTGCCACCGCCCGGCGGTATGAAGCGGCCGCCGCGGCCGCCGCGGGGTATGAATCTGCCGCCGTGCCCCCTGCGTCGTGATTATCAGCAGATTTTCATGGAGAATCACAGTTCGTGACTGCTGGAATACAGGCAGTTGTGCATCTCCCATGCATCAGTTGCATGGCACAATGTGTTCTGAGCAGAATGGGCCTCACCTCCAGCCGGGATCGCCGCCCTGCATGCCCCTGCCGCCGCCGGCATCTCCCATCTGGGGGCTGGCGCCGCTGCCAAATTGCGGGTGGGCATTGGCCGCGCCGCTGGGCAAGCCGGCGTTTGGCGAGCCGAACTGCGGGCGGAAGCTGCCGCGGCCGCCGCGGCCGCCGCCAAAGCCGCCTTGCGGACCGCCAAAGCCGCCCTGCGGCCCGCTCATGTGCTGGTTGAACCTGTCGCCAGGCGGGAAGCGGTCACCCGGCGGGAAGCCGCCGGCGTGCGCCTGGTCGAACCTGGGGTGGTCCCCGCGGCGCTCAGCGGGATCCACCGACCTGCGGCTGTGCCCGCCGCGGTCCCGGCTCATGCTGCGATCACGCCTCGAGTCGCGGCCTGCAGGTGCATGCAAATCGCGTAAGATCGTCGCTGCTTCCTTGCTGGCGGACAGTTCTGGAAACTCTGCGGTGGACCGCGCAGCAGTTGCAAGGGCGGAGCAGCGCGCCTGGCGAGAAGCGCCGGCGATCGTCGTCGTCGTGTCTGTGCCGCTTGTGCCTGCCGCCGTAATCCTCATCCCTGCTCATTTGAGGGAAATCCTCGCCCCGTGAGCCTGTCCCTGTCCTGTTCTTGGACGTTTGCCTAGAGTTGCGTGGTGTGCATGATCTGCTGGCGGTGCACGCGTCGTCCGATGCAGCGTGAGTGGACTGAATTGCTTCACAAAGCACGCAAGACTGCCTGGGGCGCAAATAACAATGTGCAAGTGTGCGGAGAGCTCGGCGAGCGCACTTTAGTGAGCTTTCGGCCCGATAGGCGGGAATTGGATAGGAGACGCCGGGCGAAATCCTGTCCATGTCGCTCATCAATAGGCAGTTGCCTTTCTCGCAGCACAGCTGGCTGTGTGCCTCGAGCTGGCACGCCTTGAGTAATTTAGGTGCAGACCACCGTCATCGGCCCAGAAGTAGTGTGCAGAATGTCGCGTGCGGCCGTGATGCCATGAGGCGGCGGCGCGTTCAAATAGTTTGTGTCGGAGTTTGAGCTTGATCGAGGTATTTGAGGCAGCCCGGGGAGCCATGGAGCCTCGCCGGACGCGGCTGCCGCGTATCAGCACGTTGCTGTCGAGGTCTTTGCTCACTAGTCAGCGGTCTACCAGCCCGGCCACAGCCTCTACCTCGGACCCCAGGATTCAACAGCAGCTTCAAGTGCTGGACGCGCTGGTGCAGCAGCTCGGCTCCGCTTCAGCGTCCGACAAGCTTGATGCACCTCCTGCGCTTTGCAGGTGAGATCGCGCATTTCGCCGTCCTTGCAAATGCCACTTCAAGGGTGGCCCATCGGATTGCACGACTAACCTGGTCCTCTTTTGCACCCGCAGCGAGCTGCGGCGAGATATCACCGCGGGACGTCACAGCGTCAGTAGCTTCGCCAAGGAGGTGCAGTCCATCTGCGAGGCAGCCATCATCCGGCTGTATCCCATCGACAAGGCCGCAGCGAGCTGCGTCCTAGGGGCACTCGACATGGCCAATCGCATGCTGATGGAGTCCAGTGGAGCTCAGCAACAGCACCAACAGCAGCAGACGACACAGCAGTATGCCCCGATCAACGACCGCGGCCTCTGGCTGCCGCCGGCGGAGGCGCAGCGGTACCTGCAACCGCCGCCGGCGCAGTGGCAGCAGCCGCAGCAGTTGCAGCAGCAGCAGCTTCCGCCAGCGCCGTCGTGGGTGCAGCAGCTGCCGCCACAGCAACTGCACGCAGCGGCGGCGCAGTATGCCGTAGCGCACCAGTACGCGCAGCAGCTCGCGGCACAGGCCGGCGGCCGCCAATTCGCAGGCGCGGCGCTGCAGAACCCGGTGCACCTGCAACAGTTTCTGCAGCAGCAGTACCAGGAGCAGCAGTACCAGCAGCTGCAGGGGCAGCAGCAGCAGCAGCAGCAGGCCACCCCACAGCAGGACATGCCCTGGTGGGCGGGCGGCAGTGCGCAGGGCCAGTCGTCGACAGAGGGCCCAGTGCGGCGGATCGTGCGCGGCGCGCCTGCGTCCGCGCCCGCCGCCGGCGTCAAACGCAAGGGCGCGTCCAGCAGCGGCGGCAGCGCCGTGGGCAGCGCCGGCAGGCCGGCCAATGGGTCGGGCCGCGGCAGCGCCGGCAAGGCAGCCAAAAAGCCAAAGGTAGGAGAAGGGCTTTGGTGAGGCACATCTGGTCCGCCACCGCAACAAACCGAACAAAGTCATCAACAACCCACCCGATTGCAAATTCTTCAATATACACAGGTTGAGGAGGAGCAGCATCCGGCGCTGTCGCAGACGCAGCGCAACTACCTGGCCGACCTGCTGGACATCCTGGTGGCAGACGCAAATGCTGTGGATGCGGTGAGGACTGAAGTTCAGTATTCATTACGTGGCTTCTGGACAACGATCACCTGGCGCACAACACACTTTCACCATTCTGGCGTAGCTTCATGCAGCCGTGGGCATGTAAGGATGTGCTGCACGGTGCCTGCTTCACCAACTCACGTCGTGTCTGCATGCTTGTGACAGGATGGCGATGAGGAGAAGGTCGACAGAGCCTCCCAGGTGAGCATATGCACCTATGTACCCTGCTTGAGCATATTTGGCCAACGCAGCCCCTGACGAGCATAAGTTCCACGAGGGTCAAGACACTCTCGTTTCTACAGCGCTCTCCATCAGCTCACTGCCTCCAGGCGCCCACAAGAGGTGACACCATAAACACCATCGCACATTGCCAGCCGCCGTTCCTGATCCGCTGCCGCGCAGGTGATCCGGGCGCACGCGGCGCGGGTGCGGGACTCCAACGCCGCCGACACTAGCGCCGCGATGGGCATCAGCATGCAGAGCGTGGGCCAGGGCCTGCGCCTGGGCCAATTCGACTGCCTGGCGGACGTGGACATGGCGGTGGAGGCCGCCTGCTCCTCTGGGCTGCACGCCTTCCTGGACCAGAACCTGGAAGGTGCAGAATCTGACTGATGCTTATCGTTTCACGCGGCGAGAGGGTTTGCCCACCTCTGACAGTTGTGCACGAGTGTCTGTGGCCTTGAGCTTGGCAGGTGGTTGCATTCAGCTGGCGCAAAGGCGCCGCAGGGAAACAGCAGTCCAGGTGTGACATCCCTGCAACATATCATTTCAGCGATTGCAGGCGTCCGGCGCAGCAAGATGGTGGCGCTGGCGGAGCAGTACCTGAAGGCAGTGAAGGGCGCGGCGCAATCACTGCTGGAGACGCTCACTCCCGGGACGGTGCTGTGGCCGGTCTCGGCCGCGCCGGCGCCGCGGCGGGTGTCCGGCGCCGCCGCGGCAAAGAAGGAGGCTGCGGCGGCGGCGGCCGCCGCCGCGGCCGCCGAAGCGGGCACCATCCAGCAGTCGGGCGTGCTGCCGCCCAGCATCCTGGCCAACCGCGAGCCGTTCCTGCACGGCGATTGGCGCCGGCAGCCTTACGTTGCTCGGTGAGTTGAACGCTCTGTCAGCCTCCTAGAGCTTCTGGACCTACCATGTCTGTTTGGCAGGGCATTCAAAGTCTTCATAAATTGTCAGCACAGCACGATCCACCTCCTGCTTGCCGTATTTGCACAATCACAAGCTTCACAGCTCCTTAGCCTTGAATGACCGGTGACGTCTTGTGTCAGGCCGTACGTGCGGCTGGAGTCGTATGACATCAGCGAGGACGCAGACACGCTCAACGCCAAGCTGCTCACCTCCAAGTGCGGCGGCTGCGATGGCCGCCACTGCACCGACAGCGCCATGCTGGGCAGCTACAGGTGTGAGCGCGCCGCAACGCGCTCTGCGTGCAATATGCATTGCTCAACGCCATGCTTGCCAGCTCAAGAAGCAACCATGAGGTTATGCTGAGCTGTCATGTATCGCCTGAGTATTGGTTCACTGGAGTCAGTGCGGAGGTGCCAATGCCTTTGCAGGGTGTACAATTTGCAGGGCATGCACCCCCCGTGCACCTGCTGACGCTGCCCTTCTCCTCGAACATGCAGCTTCGAGCAGGAGGGCTTCGTCACGGAGTGCGACTGCCTGCGGCGCAACACCGAGTGCGACGCGCGGTGCGCCTGCGGCGGCGACGCCTGCCTGAACCGCGCCGTCGGGCAGCGGCGGCCGCTGGCGCTGGGGCAGGACGTGGAGGAGATCGACGCCTGGGGCTTCGACTGCTACACGCGCCGCAACTTCCACGACGGTGCGGTCTATCTTCCTTTCTTTAACGGGATGGATGTGAGGTTTCATGATAAAATAACCCCTCGCCCGCTGCCCCTCATCGAGCTGTCTTGCCACACGCGCAGCAACTTCCACGATGGTACGTGCTGCCTCCTGCAGGCCGCATCGTGTGGTGTTGCTATATCAGCTAGTAATGTGTCCAGTGTTGTAGTGCCAAGAACAGCCCAATCTTCTTTAATGATGCCAAGGACCTGCCGGATCCAGTGAGCTTGAGGCTGCAGCATGCCAGCACAAAGATGGTGTCATCTATGCACAAAATGTATTATACTGATCAACGGCTGTCTACATGTGCAGCGGTGGTGGAGAGTGGGGCTCTCGCGGAGCTGCCGCAGTCCTCGCCGCCAGCCGAGGGCGCTGATGCCGCTGCAGCCCACAGCCCGCCGCAGGACGAGGCAAAACCGGCATCCGGCGGCCAGGCAGCCGTACAGCCACAGGCGGCAGCAGCGCCTGCGCATCCTCCAGGCAGCACGTCGCAGACTGACCCTAGCGGGGCTGCAGCGGCGGCAGCGCCAGACTCGCATCCCGGCGCAGCACAGCCATCGCTGCCCGCGGCGGAGGCTCCTGCCGCTGCAGCAGAAGCAGCAGCGGAGGCAGCAGCCGTAAAGGCAGCACAGCCAGCAGCGGCGACGGCGGCGCCCGAGGCAGGGCAGGAACCGCCGCCGCTGCAGGCAGCTGCGGACACTCGGGCAGAGCCGGCGGCAGACGCCGCGGCGCGCCTCGCGGCGGACTCTGCGGCACAGTCAGCAGCAGGGGCCGGGCGGCAGCGAAGCTTGGACGTGAAGCAGGAGCCTGAGGCAGAGGCGCGCGTGGCGGCGCAGGCAGTCGCCGCACTGGAGTCGAAGGTGCGCACGCTTTTGCTGTGTCATTATCACTAGTTCCTTGTTCATCATTACTATTTCGTATCCCTGTCATATTGCAGCATGTGGACGCCTCACGGTCGCATGCAATTCGAGCCCCTGCAAGCACACGAGAGTAGCCTCAATGTTTCTGTCAGACTGTGCCTGAGCCTTGCAACTGCACGAGAACATGCGTCGTAAAGGGTGTCCTTCCGCTGTATCCGAAGGTGCCCGTCGTGAATGCTGCGGCGCTGGACGCCAAGCGCGCCCCCAAGGGCCTGGGGGAGCAGCTGGCCAGCATGCACCAGGCCGCCAAGGCGCATCAGGTGAACCAACATCTGGCCTCTGCCATCTGCCATCTGTCGCCATCTGTTTATTTTTGGACGGCAGCCATTATCCTGTCGCCCGCCAGCCTGCTGGGAACCCTGCTGCATTCCTTCCGTGCACGACGGCAGACACCAGCTGCACAAGGCGGAGCGGCGCAGAATTTGGACAGCCCACCTGTGCGCTTCGCTATGCAAGCGGAGGAGATGGATGAGGCGCATGCGCACGGTGGACCCGTTTTACGCGTGGAGGAGCTGCCTGGCAGCTGCTGTAGTTCCCCAGCGGTGGAACGATATTACGTGACTGCACAGGCAGAAGAGATGGAGGAGGCGCACGCGCACGGCGAGGCCCCTTCCAAGGCCGAGGACCTGCAGAAGAGCGCGGCCGACTGGGTGGACAAGGTCCTGTCGCCCGCCATCAACAGCCAGGCATGCCCTTGCTGGATCAAATCCAGGTCTTGATCCAGCAAGACCTGGATTGCTGATTGAGGTAGATCATGTGCGTGTCGCTGGCAACAATGCTTGCAGATCCTGGCTGGCGGTGTGACGGCTGCCAGCCGCAGATGCGCTGCTGTTGGTGCTGCCAGCACATATACCCCGCAAAGACAAGACACAGCATGGTAGTGATGAGTTTACTGGGCGCTTGCTGCAGGCGAAGCACGGCTGGGACGTGCTGAAGGCGCTGAAGCACATCCAGGCGCAGTCGGGGCCCGCCAGCCCACACGCCAAGGCGGCCGCAGCCATCGAGAAGCGCGTCAGGAAGGTACGCCAAGCGGCAGCAATCTTCGCTCCAAGGGCGCGGCCGACCTTCGCAAGTGTGCAACGTGGATGGCTTACTGCCTGGCTTACTGCCGTGCGCCAGATGAAGTGCTGTTGGCGCGCGGCTCTCGATACCCAGGCGCTCGAGCGGGTGGCCCGGCGCATGCCAACTTGGCGATCTGCGGAGCTGGATCAGCATTCCTCGACATGCATGCGCCCTTGCCAATTCCTCAATCCTAAATGCATGATGCGGCAGGCGGGGCACAACTACTTCAGGGTGCATCCCAAGGGCAACGGCATCCTGGTGCGGCGGTCGGGCGGCCTCCCCCCCGTCACCTTTGTGTCCGAATACCTGGGCGAGATGCACACCCCAGCCCGCTGGTTCGAGATCCAGGTACGGCCCCACGGATGGCTTCTAGAAAAATAGAGGCTTCGAGGATGTACACCCTTTGCGCGCTGGTTCGAGATCCGGTTGCGCCCCCAACGGCGCTTTACGTAAAGATGATGCCGGACGGCGCCGATTGCTGCGCAGCCCTCCCACCGAGCGGTGGCTTGTTCTGCTGCATCACGGCCAGCGGCGACGACTGCAACACGTCCACCCGCCGAGTTGCGGCTGGTCCTGGTGCATCGAAGCTGCTGACCTTGAGTTTCCAGCTGCCACCGGACTTAGCACCACACGTTGACCGCACAGCGCATGCCCAGTCTGCTTGACAATGTTAGAGGGCGTTAGGGAACGCCTCTGTTTGCCGCTCGAAAGGAATGGCACGTCTGATCTGCCTGCGATTGGGCAAAACAGGATGTGATCAAGAAGGGCGGCAATGACGAGCTGCCCGACTTTTACAACATCGTGCTGGAGCGGCCGCGGGATGACGCCGCCGGCTACGATGCCCTCTTCATCGATGCCGCCTCCAAGGTGCTCACACCTCTCTGTTGCTGATGCTGCGCACCTGTTCATTGCCCCTCGGCAGCAGCTTGCATTGTTCTCCAGGCCATGGCGGCGGTCGAAACCTCATGTGCCTCGCAGTCAGCAGAAATGAGCTTCCTCCTCTGACACCCTGGCGCGCCCTGCGCAACCCAATGCTGGTTGATTTGGCTCCATGCGGACGAGAGCTCGACAATTGGTGTGGAAGGCCGTACAATTTAATTATGCCAGGGCGACTCTTGATGAACCTATCCTCTCCGCAGGGCGCCTTTGCCAGCCGCATGAGCCACAGCTGTACGCCCAACTGCCAGGCGGTGGTGATGGCGTGCGACGGGCGGCTGACCATCGCGCTGTACACGCTGCGCCACGTCGCGGAGGGCGAGGAGCTGACCTTCGACTACTCCTCCGTCACGGAGAGCGAGAAGGAGTTTCGGTGCGCGACAATTGCTGGTCCTTAGAGTTAGAACATGGTGAGCAAGCCAGCTCTGGCTACTGTGTGGGATCTCTGCTGCAGAGAGGGAAGAGCCGTCAAAACATCTGCTCGATGTCTCGATTTGTACATGATTGTACTGCATGAACCTCGAGCTTGCGTATTCCGAACCAATTGGCGATCCATGTTCTTGACATGCGCAGGGAGGCCATCTGCCTGTGCGGCACGCAGAACTGCCGCGGTTCCTTCCTCACCTTCTCTGGCAGCCGCGCTTTCATGCAGGCGTGTTTCTGGCCTTCTGTTTCAGACTCCGCCGCAGCCAGCAACACCACTGAGCATTTGCCACACCCGAGCTTCATTGCAGCCACTCCTTGGGTCTCCTCCGATTGTTCTGGCCAGCCTTGCCCAACCGCAACTCTTCTCCAAAAGTTGGAATATACATTCACACATTTGAGAGTCATGCAGGTGCTGGTGACGCATCACAACTTCCTGATGCGCCAGGCGCTGCTGCTGCTGGCGTGCTCCCAGGACTGCGGGCCGGATGACTACAAGCGCCTGCAGGTCAGCCACCGAGGCCTGCCAAGTCCACACCTCAGTTCCCATTGCAGGTCTCTCTGCCTGTTGCAGCTGGGGCCGTGCCGCTGGTGCAGTGGCGCATGGTCAGAGGCGCCTTTGTGTGGCAACCCTGCCGAATTAATCGGGCTGACATTGTCGCGAACGACCCACCTGCTTGAGGTTCTGGGCGCGTGCACCCTGCATGAAGGCGGGGGTGCTGTGGCAGGGTAGGGGAATCCCTCCTCCACCGAAAGCTCCTTGGCACAGAAATACGGCGTGAAGGACAGTGCCCCTGGCACCGCCGCGGCGGGCGACCGGGTTCCGGACCGGCTGGAGAAGTGGGCGTCTATGCTTGGACGGGTTGGCAATTTCCTGGGTTTCTGTGATGCAGAACCACGGCGTCAAGGACAGCGCCCTCGGCACCGCGGCTGCTGGCGACCGGGTGCCGGAGTGGCTGGAGAAGTGGGCGTCGCTGATCCTGCGCTTCGTGGAGGAGGAGCGCGCGCTGCTGCCGGCGCAGCTGTGCGCCATCCCGCCGCCGACCGCGTTCTACACGCCCACCTCCGCGGAGATCGAGGCCCGAGGTGGGACTACTCTTCTAAGTGTAATTCATTTGAGAATGGAGGCCTGCACTGCTCAGTCTGCACACGATGTGTGGAGCAAGTGGCTGCGCCACCTGGACAGTGTTCTCCCTGCAGGAACACCCTTGCAAAGCCGGAAGACCGCATGCTGTGTTGGAGCAAGTCCAACGGAAGCCGTCGTGTTCGGCAATCCAGCAAGCCTCGTCAATGAAGGAACTCGCTGCTGCTATCTTTCACAAGCAACAACTATGACCCAGTGCGACACTGCCCGGCAGGCGTGAGTGAGAACCGGCTGCAGAACATCGTCATCACGCTGGACAAGGTCAAGCGCTACCTGCGGCAGCCCGGCCAGCCGCTCAGGCCGCCGCTGCAGCCGCTGTCCGACGAGGAGGTGCGCACGATTACCACAGATGCACCATCGATCGTGCTCAGCAGCTGCAACGAGTGTTGAACAAGCGCTGGAAGGTAGAAAGGCGTGCATCACTGCAGAGCAGCAAGCGCAGCCAGGCTGTCGCCAGCGATGTCAACAGCCCCATTGCTGCTCGAGACAGACAGACCCTGCGGGACCTCGACACACTGGCATCCAGACAGTGAATCTACCAACACGTTGACATTGTCGAGGCAGGTGGCGCGCCACCTGTGGACCGGCGAGCGCTCAGTCATGCGGCGGCTGCTGCGCGGCGCGGCAGGCGGCCTCGCCGACGCCGCCCTGTCGCGCGGCCTAAGCGTCTCCGTCAACCCCGAGGAGCTGCTGCGCCTGCTGCAGGTGTGCCGCAGTGGTCGCCATGACTTACTTAGTCCGCTTGGCTCTGCTGTGCCCCCCTCACCCAGCTTACCAGTTGCTGATGAAGATGTTGGGCCATCATGGGATGTAGCGCATCGATTCTTTCTGCTGCAGCGCCAGAATTTGGGCGTCGGCGGCCACTTGGCGGGCCTGGCGCAGGCGTGCATGCGCCCCGTGGCCACCGCCGAGGTATTCAACCGCTGCAAACACCTCCGCTCTGCTGCAACAGCATGCCGCTGCTTGTCAGTCCAACTGTTGAGTGTCTGTGTGTCTGTTTGTTTTACTTTGAGGCGTTGGGAGTCGTTGTCCCCTGGACCTGCAAAATTGCAAGGTCTGCAGTCCCGGGTGTTCTTGCACACCAGACACCTGGTTGCACGCGGCATTGCGGACCGTTGAAGGTGCGCCTGCCCTGTGCAGGACGCCCGCGCGGGGCTGTTGGAATTTGCGGCAGCGCTGCGGCAGGTAGACTGCGCTGTCGGCGGCGGCCACACCGCGGCGGCGGACCTGGCCACCCTGTACGGCCACACGTTCAACTGGTTCACAGCGGAGCGCAACTACAAGGGTAAACCCTAACTTGCAAGTCGCATTTCACTTGCAATTATTGTTATTCAAAGCCCTTTCAAGTGGCCCTGACTGTGGCTCGCGTTGAGTGGGTAGCCCATTGTTTCTAGATAGCAGGCCACCCGCAGCCTCGTCTACTATCTCCACCTTCGAGCTGCGTCCTCAGCACCGAGTAGCTCACTGCCTCGTTGTGCCGCAGGCTTCCTTTCAGCGCCGGTGCAGCTTAATACGGCGGACCTTAACCTGGACCGCAGCGGCTCGGCGGCGGACGGCAGTGGCAGCGAGCGGCAGCTGCCCAACGGAGCCGAGGTGCCCATGGCGGGCGCGGCGGCGGCGCCGCCCAAAAAGGCGCCCGCCAAGCGGCCCCCGCCAAAGAAGGTGCAGCTGTCGCTGGGCTTAGTTCTGGGCATCTTCCTGTTTACTGTTCTGTCGGCATGGCAGCACCTGCAAGGCGCATATTCACGTGAGCAATGCCTGTATTGTGGAGGGATCCTGCTGTCGATGCTGGGAGCTTCAAGTGCGGTGCCTTGCATGATGCAGGCGCCAGCCAAGAAGGCCGGCAGGCCGGCAGGCGGCAGCGGCGGCGGCGGCCGGAAACGCGGCGGCCGCGAGCAGCTGTGCAAGAAGTACGGGCAGGGCTTCGTGTGGGGGCAGCTCAACGGCTGGTTCAAGCAGACGGTGCGTGCATTTGTTTCGGACCCTGTGCATGATCCTCCCTTGGACAGTGCAGATCTGGTGCATCTTTGATCCCTCGTTTTGATGCTGATACGTAGCTGGAAACTACCCCTGAATACCCTGAAAATTATGTGACGAAATCCAGGTGTACGACCCGACGGCCAGCCTGAGTGCGGAGCGCCGCGGCACGCTGTCGCTGCCCGACCCAGACTCCGCCTATGGCGGCTCCCTCGCCCGCTACCACAGGAAGGCAAGGCGCTTGTTGCTCCTGCCGCGACCCGTCCTTTCCAGAAGCTTCCTCACTGTGCTGATGTTGCGTGCAACTGGCTGTCAAGCGTTGGAGTCTGTATGGCTTTGGTCCGCTGCTCGAGGAACCTTCTGGACTCGGACTCTGCACATGTCGATGCACAACTGACAGCGTACGTTTGATCCATTGTCGTAACACTCTTGCACCTTTGTGTGCGTGCAGCACCTGCCTTGCAATCGAAACGAACAAGGGTTGGGTTCCGGCTGTCGGCCTTTATAAACCCCTTTCCAAAACCCGTCACCTGTGCAGGAGCGGGATGACCTGGTGCAGCACCTGGAGAAGCGGGCGGAGGCGATGTGGCGCACCGGCACCATCTGGTCCTTCCGCAACGAGGACAAGGTGCCCCTCACCCACTGTATCGTGGCGTGCCCTCCTTCCTCAAAACACAGCCGGGAAGTTAGGCGGCGGCATCGATCCTTGCGCAGCAAGGACAAGGTGCACTCCACACCAGCGTCATGCCACCTGAACCCGTGTGGGAACGTGGTGTTCCCAAGCGTCATTCTCAGTCTTGGTCCTGGCACGCAGCATGGTGCCTTTGCTCCTTGCAGAGTCTGTCTCATTGTTTCGTGCGTGTCCATCACACAGGTGTATGGCAGCCCCATGTTCGACCGCGCCATGACTGTCGCCAGCGGCCACGGCGTCGATCCCATGCCCGGCCTGTTGATAGCGCTGCAGTCGGCGCCGCTGCCCTTCGGCCGCCGTGGCGGCGGCGCCACCGGCAGCTATGCCGCCGCGGCGGCGGCGGCGGCGGCGGCAGGTGGTGTCCCTGCTGGCGGCGGCAGTGCAGCGGCGCTGGCGAACGGCAGCTCAGCGGCAAACGGTGGCGGCAGCGGCGGCGGCAGGTCGCAGTCGCCGTCAGATGAAGAAGTGGCCCGGCGCCGGGAGCAGGAAGCCAGCGATGCGGCGCTGGCGCGGCAGCTGCAGCGCATGGCGGACGAGTCGCCATAGGAAGTTCAGGGGCTTTTTATAGCAGACGTATTCGGGCTTTTGGTAGCACCACCTAGAACGGGGCGTCGTGAGAACGTTGTCAGCGCCGCGCTTAGAGAACAATGTTGCGAAGTGTCGAGGCTTGCGGGCTCCCCAGTCGTGTGGATAGGTAGGTGTGTCGCTCACGGTCCCAGCTCTCAGTCGCATGTACAGGTCCCCGGTCTGCCTCGGTGTACAGGCTCGCTGCTGCTGCTGCCTCACTTGTGTAGGGAAGTGGGAAGTGTCCCCGCCCTGTGGCGAATCAGAGGGGCACATTTGAAGCAGAAATTCTCGAGCGCGTATCGGCCATTTGCACACTGTGTAGTGATCTCTGATTGGCACAGCATAGCGCAATCATCTGCAATCAAGCAGCGCTCACCTCGTCGTGACAGATGTCCATCAGTTTCGAGTGATTTGGTGTTGACTACTGCCGGCAACTCATCTCGTGCACGTTATCTGTCATACGAACGCCCTTCAGGATGACAGGGGTGCGGAAGCCGACGAGAATACTGGCGCTGCCCGTCCTCAGGTCCGCACTGGCCGAAGCGACCGCCGCGGTGGCGGCCGCAGACCGGCGATAACCGATTCGCATTAACGTCACGCTCCTCCACATCGCCAGTCCCCCACAGCCATTATCGCAATTTGCAGGCGCAACTGGCTTTATGCGGTGGAGGAGACGGTGGAGGATCTGAAGGTGCTGCGCAGCTGGCGGGAGGGCGCCACGCTCGCGGAAAAGGCGCGGCTGGGTCAGGCGCAGCTGCTGCAAGGGGTGAGTTACACAGTGGATGCATGCATAAGCGGGGTTCGTGAATTTGTCCTATTCAAGCCAACGGCAGCGCAACTGTGCACATGGCAACCCTGCGGCCGATCGGCAGTGTTGTGACGCGCGGCGGCTGGGTCTGCACAGGTGCACAAGCGGATCCTGAAACAGTGGGAGGACCTGAAATCGGCGCGCAAAGGCTCCATAAAGAACCGGCTGTACAGGTCCGTCTGCCGCAGGTCAAATGCCGCTGCCGCTGGTTCATCCTGCGGTTGCTGAAGTGCCTGCACCACCGGCCCCCGTTATCCTGGTGCCGTCAACACCGGCGGAGGCGTGCTGTTATGCATCGACACAGCGAGGTGTGCGGGGTGCAGGCTAGCACAGGCAGCGCTCGATCAGGAGGACGTCTCAGAGACGTTTCTGAAGGCGCTGCCGTCCCAGACCGAACGCTATGACGTGGTCTACCCGGTGCGTCACACAACGCCGTCTGTCCGACGCACACAGCTGTGGCGGCAGTCTCTCATCAACATCATAACAGTGACAACAATGCCAATCACGTGTCACCTGACTGAAGGTAAGCAAGAGACGCTGACGCAGTGAGGCGCGCTGGAATGCAGAGCGGGCCGCCCGAGCGGTATGTCAGGCGGCGCCTGCGGCTGTTCCTGCGGCAGCAGGAGTATCTCCAAAAGTGCCGGCTGGTGCGCGCGACGCCTGCACGGCCTGTGCAGACACTCAGCTGTGGCGCATGCGTTGTGAAGCGCTGACTTTGTGCCTCTGTCAGCGACTGAGCCATGCAGTTTTGCCGCTCGTGCACCTCTCCTCTGTTCCTACTTCTTGTTTCGCCTACTGTTGCAGATCTCCTGGTCGGTAGCGGCTGTGCCGATGCTGCCGCTCATGGTGCTGCCGCTGCCAAACATCCCATTCTACTATGCAGGCGCGCGCGATGCCTTGCCCC
>JAABUL010000837.1_pt1 | contig 63635 bp, 14 predicted proteins | sample 5559151 | NCBI WGS metagenome assembly JAABUL01 (sample SAMN10711876, study PRJNA513368) | rock metagenome | isolation source: Antarctica rocks | place: Antarctica: Victoria Land, Pudding Butte sud
TAACTATTTAACTATTAAATTAAAGTTTAAAGAATTTAATATTTCTTAAAACAACAATTGTTTATAAAATATTAACAAAAATAATTTTTGTTAATATAATAATAATAAAGAAAATAGTTTAGCTATAATTAAAGTTTCGATTTTATATTAGTAGATAGAAATCTTAATAGTAAAGATTTAAAATCTGCAAAATATTTAGCAAATTTAAACTATAATAGTTAAACAAACAAATTTTTAAGTTTCTTAGTTTATTACTATATTGCTATTAATAATATTTAAGTTTCTAAAATTTAAAAAGCTAAAATTATACAAAAATTAAAATGTAAAAAGATATACTATCTAATTTTAAAAAATTAATATTAATATTATATAATTTTCGATATACTTTATTATAAATAAAAACAAAATTCTCTATTGTATATTATTTTTGAAAAATAATATTATTATTTAGTAATATTTAAGAACAAGCAATAGTATTAAAGAATATATTAATCTTAAGATGCGTATTAAAATTATTAATATTTTGTTAAAAAAATAATTAATAGATAAATTTCGCAAAGATGCAATCAAAAACGAATTTAATTTAGATATTATTTATATTAATTTAAATCTCGCTTACATTAATTTAAACTTTGCTTATATTAACTTAGATTTTGTCTAGATTATTTTAGATTCTCTTTAGATAACTTTAGATAATTTCGTTTTATTTAAATATTATATATAGATATTTTTGTACGTTGTTATTTTAAAGAGAAAACGATTTAATAATAGTGCAAAGAACTTAAGAGAACATCGAAGCAAAATTGTTCGCACTATAATAGTCTTTATAACTTAAAATATAATTAATAAAATTATAAATTTGAAGTGCGATTTTGCAATTATCGATAAGAAAAATAATAATACTAATAAGTTTGTTATATTTGTATTAAAGATATAAAACAAGATTATAAACAATTTCGTTTAAGAGAAGCTATAAAAAGACGCTATATAAAAGAAATTACTTGCTTTTGTTACTAATAATATATAAAAAATTGTTATTTCTTTTTAAAACGTTAATATTGTAACAAACAAATAAATGTTTAAAGCAAAAATGTATATAAATAAAATACTAAAGAAGTTTAAAACAAAATTGATTTATTAACAATTCTAAAATCTCTACTTAGAAAGTGCTAGTTGCGCATATTGCTAAAATAACTTTTTGTTAACTAATTGTTGACGAAAAGTTACATTTGCTACTCTTCTTTTATAATAATTCTATTTGATCAATTTTAATTTAAAAGATATATTAGAACATTTTCGCAAACTTTAGATTTAGTATTACAAACTATATACTTAGATTATATATATTTCTATTATTGTTAGCTCTAATTTAAACTATACTATACTAACTTAAATTTTAGATAGATATCGATTTTTTAATTTCTTAATATATATAGTCTAAAATTTTAGTTAATATTCTAGATATTTTAGTATTCGAGCACTCTATTTCGCTCAAATTGCGTCAATATGCTTCAATTTCGTATAAATCTCGAAATTTTATATATTTTATTGTTACAATTCTAGACTAGATAGACTTTGCCCTCCAATTACTCTTTAGATCTTCGCTCTCTAGTTTCGAGTGTACTACAAGTAACGTCTAGCGTCTTGATATTTATAGTATTTATATTTATTTCTTGTATATAATTAGTTTTGCATAATTAGTATTTTTGTCAATTAACTATATACTAGTTATTAAAGCTTTAATTCTAATATAATACTAGCTATTCTTTTAGATACAACTTTGCAAATCGTATCTTAAAAATACTTATATTTATTAACTTTTTTTTGTGCTTTAAATACAAAGTTACTAAAGTAACTTTAAATTACTAAAGCAATTCTAGATACAAAGTTACTAAAATAGGCACTTTGCAAAGCGTAACTAAGTCGCGACAATAAATATCTCTTAATTAACGTATAAATTAACAATATTTAATTTTGTTAACTCTCTAGTAATTTTGTTAAAAAAGATAAACGACAAATTGTCTTAACTACAACTTAATAAATTTGCTAAAATAAAATTTATAAACTTGTTAAAATAAAGAGACGACAAATTGTTTTAACTTCGACTCAATAAATTTGCTAAAATAAAATTAATAAATTTGCTAAAATAAGATTAATAAATTTGCTAGAATAAGATTAGCAAATTTGCTAGAACAATAATTATAATACAATTTTGTTGTTGTCTTTAAACAACACTTTTGTCTTTATATATTAGAAAATTCGTTACGCAACAAAACAATACTTCAAGCAATATTTATTTTCGATATTAAAAATTTTGTCTCGCAAATAATATAAGTTATTTAATATTTGCATAATTTCAAATATATTTAATTTCGAACTTCTATTTTTGTTTACAAATATTTGTATTATTTATATCTTATCTATATTTGCAATATAATTAACAAGAAATTAGTTTCGAAGAGCAAAGTCAAATTTAGCTTTAACAAGAATTGCAAGTTATTTAAGAAATTTTTAATAAATAAAAATTAATTAAATATTAATATTGTTTCTTGTTACAATTATTATCTTGTAAACTCTTTATTAAATTAAAATAATCTTAAAGACAATTTAAAGTTTAAAAAGCACTTTAATTTACTTAAGTACAATATATTTTAATTATTGTTGTTTATTCGATTTAATTTTTACAAAATTATAATTGATAAACTAATTGAATCAAATTTGTTTAACAATATAAATTTATTAAATTTATTAATTCGATCTTTGATATATTAATTGCTAGATAATAGCTTTGTTCAATTTTGTAACAAATATATTAAGAAAGAAGACAAAGATAAATTAAATTGACGTTGTATTCTAGTTGATTAACTTAACAATTTTAACAAAAGTTAATAAAAAATGTCTTAATTTCTTTAAAAAACAATTAAGAATAACGTAGAGAAATAGCTTTAATTACTTTATAAAAATAGTACTATTATTGTTGAATTTCGAATTAATAAAAAAATCAATTTCGACTCTATTTATTAGCTAAAAATTTAAATTGACTCTCTACAAGCTTATTTGAATTAAACAAAATTAACAATAAATATTTGCAACAAAACAATATATTATCTTTAATAAAAGTGAAACAACGCTTTAATTTAATGCAATTTGTTCAAAACTATTGTATATTAATTAAAACAAAAGCTTTCTTTCTTTCGAAATAAAGAAACTATATTTATTAAGTCTATTTATGTAATTTACAACTTTAACAACAACAACAAATATAACTACTTTTATAAATCTAATTTACAAACAAAAGATCGACTTAATAATGTTTATTTTATTTGTAATTTTAAGTCGAAATTACAAAATATAAAAAACAATAAATACTTTTTTGATTTTCTTATCTTTATTGAGAATTTTAAAAAGTTTAAACAATAAATTATTGTATTAGTTTCTAAGTTTAGCAATACTTTTCGATATTTTATTTTTAAAAAAGTTAAATTTAGTTTTGTTGTTGTTAAAATTATTAATAATATTTTTAGAGATATTAAGTATTGTTTGCTTAATAAATTTGTTAATTTTTATTTAATAATAGATAATTTGCTTAAAGATTTAAGTGTTTAATAAAATAATTTAAATAAGAAACAATATAACTTTGTTAAAATTATATTGTTCAAATTTGTTATAAAGAATATCGAAATCTTTAATTAATATATTAATTGCTTTATATCTACAACAACTAAAGTTTCTATATTAGAAACTAATAAAATATATTAATTTCATAAAGATTTAAACTATAGACTTTAAAGTTGCTACGTTACTTTAACAAATTATATTATTTTAAATTAACTTATTAGATTAATTTGTAAAATCGATTTGAAACTTCAATAAATAAAAAGATTTTGTTCGATTATTATTTGAACTTTTATCTATATATAAGCTATTAATAACATTAATAAACGCAATAATTGTATTAATATTTCTAAGTTTTTTGAACATATTAATACAAATATTTGCGACATTAATAGTTTTAATATACGTATCTCTATTCGCAACTAAAAACAAAACATAGAAATATAATTTTAAGTTTTTAAAAACAAAATCAAGTCTTTTAATTTTTGTCAAAAATATCTTAAGTTAAAATATAAATTATATTATAAAAATGTCTTTTGCAAAAACAAATTAATTAAAATTAAAAATAAAACTTTTATTAAGTTTAAAATTTATAATATTAATAACTTCGAATTAACAATACTTAAAGAAAATACTTTCTTTAATATTTTAAATAACAACTTAGATAATTTTAGCAAGTTAAAAAACTAAATGTTTTTAATAAGAGTTACAATTCAAAATAGAAACTAATATTTATACAAAAAACAATAAAAGAGTTTAAAGTTATATTTAATTTATAAAATAAAATTCTGTTTGTTAAAGTCGAATTTAATTTTAGTATTATTAACAACAAGTTGTTTAACAATTAACAATTAGATTTTTATATTAAAATTTGTTCAAATTAAGTTTATTTATTCTTTAATAAATATTATATTAAAATAATACTATTTATTAATATTAAAGTCTTTAATAAAATCTTTATAAATAAAAAGTTTGTCAAACTTTATAAACTTTCTATTATATTGTTTTAAAATTCTATTAAATTGCGCTTAATTAATAATAGATTTGTTTCTAATATTATTTATGTTGCTTAAATTATTGTTAATCTTAGCAAATATATTAATATTTTATAATATTTAATAATTAAACTAGAACAATTTGCAATTATTCTTAATATACTTTAAATTAAGAAACATAATATACAAATTAGAAGCAATATATAATTTCTTAAATTTAATTTTAATTATTACATAAAATACTATTTGTTAAATTAATAATTGTTAGAGATCTTTAACAATTAATGCAAGCAATTAGAATATTTGTCTTTAAAGTTTTTTAATAAAATTAATATTTATTAAATAAGTGTCTTTGCATTTTTAAAGTTTGTTAACAAAAAAAGTTACAAGATAGTTGTTATATTATTTAAGCACTTTGTTATACTAAATTAATTAAAGAAAAACAATAGATATTTAACTTGTATTATAGACAACAATATTATAATAAATGTTGCAATTATTATTTTTAATAATTACAATAAATTCTACGCAAAACTTAAGCGAGATTCTTTTAATTTAAAACAATTAAAAAAATAGATTTATTTAAAGTTTAAATATTAAATTAAACTTTTTAACTTATAAGAAGTTAACAAGTTGTTGTTAAATAAAAGCATTAATTATATTATTAATTTTGTTTTAAAAGCAACTTCTTTAATTAAGAAAGTCTATAATATTTTTTGTTAAAAAGAAGAGATTATTAGAATCTATCTAAATAATATAAAAAGCAAAAATTAAATTTGCAACAATATTTTATAATATATTGTTTTTATTTTTATAGTTAAGAAGTTTAATAAGAGTTTGCGCGTTTGCGTAAATTATAAAAATTTTAACGCTTTAACAATTAAGAATTGCAATACTTTATTGTTAATTCAAAAAACTTTGCAACAATTATGCAAAATCAAATATTATAACAAGTTTAATATTATCGCAATCTTTAACAAAATTCGAATATATTTTAATAACAAATACAAAACAATCTTTATTATTTGTTACAATTTGTTTAAGTATATTGTTATATCTTTTAAGCTATATAACGTCTTAATTATATTTTAATATTTTATTAATAAAACTCTTAGTCTTTATTTAAATAATTTTTGTATTATTTATATAAATAATATCTTAGTTTACAATAATATTAAGACAAAATATAAGAATTATGTAAACAAAGTTCTTGCTAAACTTTATAACACAAATCTTTATTTAAATATTAACAAATATATTTTCTTTATTAAACAAATCAAACATTTAGATTTAATTATTATTATCAAAGAGATTTAAATAAAATTTAAGAAAATTAAATGTATTCTTAAGTAAAAAGCTTTTATTTATATATATAATATATAAATCTTTCTAGGTTTTGTCAACTTCTATTGACAATTTATTTATAATTATTTGAGTTTAGTTAAATCTTTGTTAGTATTTAATAAACTTAAAAACAAGAGTTTTAATTTTTTATAACAATTTAACAATTTTAAAGATTTTGCGTTTTAAGCTTTTAAAAAAGTCTTTATTAATTAGTTTATTTTGCATTATTTTGATCTCGATCTAAAGATCTAAATTAAAAGCGATATTTTTAATTTCGTAATTGTTGTTATATTGTTTTAAATAAATTTGAATAAATTGCTTTATTTAATAATTTATATATTTAAAATTATATTGTTCGCAAAGTACAACTACAAAATTTATAACAAAAAACTATTAATTATTGTTTGCGCTTTCGAAAAGTAGTATTCAAAATATATTAATATATTTATTAAACAACTTATTAAAATTATTATTAATTATCGCAATTTAAAGTATTTTATAACTATTAAACAACTTAATTGTTGTTAAGTTTGTTAAGTTAAATTTCTTTTCAAATTTAATTTTAAGATTATTTATTAATTAAGTATATTAAACGCGAAGTTAAACAATCTAATTAAACAATCGCAAGATTTGCTTTTTAACAACAATAATTCTTGCAATTAATTTTAACAACAAACAATTCTTAAACAATACAACTTAAAATTAAGTATAATTAAAGTTATTATATTGATTTTGCTATTATTAAATATTATTTACAATTTAGTAACAAAATTAATTTGTTTATTTCGAAACTTTATCGAGTCTAAACTAATTGCTAACAAAAGAATTGCAAAAGCTTGCAAAAAGTTTATTTAAATCTTGTTAACAATTAACAAAGACGTAAAATTATTTATATTTTTATTGTTTGCAATACTTGTATTGTTTTAACAAAGCAAACTTTACTTTGCTAAATCTTTTTTTTAATTTTTTTGTTTGCAATTGTTATATTTACAATCTCTTAATTTATAGTTTTTTTGTTTTTAATTGTCAATTCTATCTTTCTCTTAAATATAATTGTTTTGTTTATAACTTAACTATTTATATTTGCAATTTTTTCTACAATTTAGTTTTTGTTTGTTGTTGTAATTAATTTAATAAAAAAGAAGAAATCTAAAACAAAATTTAATTTTAAAGTTTTTGTTTAACAAATATCAAAAATATATTTATATAACAAGAAAATAAAACAAATTATTTAGATTAAAAAAGCTAATAAACAAAAAATTCTAATTATTTTTCGCAAGACAATTAAGCTAAAATTCGAAAATTATATAATAATTAAATATTTAACAATTAATATTAAGTATCTATTTGTTTAAAACAAAATATATATGTTTCGAAGCACAAATAATATTTTTCGAATTAAAATAATTAAATTTTAGTATAAATTGCTAAGCGTTAAACATTTAAATCGAACAATTATTTTTAAAAAAATATAATATTACTACTATTAACTTATATTGTATTTAGACGTCAAAAAATACATTAAAAACTATTTAATTTGCAAGTACATCAAATTATATCGCAAGTATAAGTATAATTTATTAAAGTTTTTGTCTATTTTAAATTGTTATTAACAAAATATATTTTGCAACTTTATTATCTTTTTGTTGTTATATTATTATAAAGAAAAGATTTTCTAATATATCTTAGTAATAATTAATAAATTATTTAAAAATAAAAAATTTATACTTATAAATTTTTTGAAAATTAAGATTGTAATTTAGATCTTTATTAACTTTGTTTAACATATTAAGAGCTTTTTAGTTATTATTGTTTTTAATAAAGATACTTAATTTATTGCTTATTTCTAGCAACGTTTTTGCAAAAAATTAAAAATTAAATCTAAATTATTAATTGCGTTTTACTTAAAAATCGACAATTAAATCGAAAATATTAATATTGCTCTTAAGTAGTATCTTCGAATATATATACAATACAATTAAAATAACTAGATTAATTATTTTGTTATTGTCGAATTCGTTGCAAACAATTACACTAGCAAATCTACTAATTTTTTTTTGTTATTAAAAACTATTTGTTACAATTAGATTTAAAGTTATTTATAATTTTTTTTAACAATATTATGTTTAAAACTTGTTGTAACATAAAGAATGTCAACAAAATTATTAAAAAAATCAAGATTTTGCAAAACTTTCTTTGTTAAAAACTTATTTGAATTTAAATTAAATAAGTAAAATTTGCTAATTGTAGACGCGTTGCAACTCTAGAATTCAAAGTTAATAATTAAATTATATTTAATACTTAAAATATTAAAACAACTTAATTATACAAGTCTTTAAAATATAGGAATATAAATCTTTATAAAATTATCTAAGCAATTAATAATTACGTTTACAAATTAAAACTACTTAAATTAATAAAAATTTATTTAATATTTTATTTATAACTTTTGTATCTTAACAAAAGCAAGTTTTTATTAAATTAACAAATTAAACTTTTGTTGTTCGTCAATACTATTAACAATATTAATAACAATTTCGAATATTATATTAAAGATATCGAAGCATTACAATACAATATACGCAATAATAATAATAACGTAAATTTAAATCTAATTACTATGAATTATAGACGCAAAATGCTACAATATTAAATTCTTTTTACAAATTACATAAATTACAACAATAGATTTAAATAACTAAACTACTTTATAATTAATAATTGTTTTAACTTTGTTGTTAACTTTTATTACAAATATTTAGACGCAACAAAATTTTACTAAATATTTAAGACATCTTCTAATTAGAAATCTAATAAGTAGAATAATTCGCACTTATATATTCTTGCGTTTTACTATTATTGTTGTTAAAACGTTGCTCAACATATATTTATAATTCTTATTGTTGCATTTAGAATTAATCTCGAAAACGCATTACTAATATATTACTATTGTTAAGAGTTATTTGTTATACATTTGTAATTAAAATTAAATTCGATATATTATTTTGTCTTCTACGTATTTAACAAGAATCTCGAAAACGTATTATCGATGCATTATTATTATTAACAGTTAATTAATATATATTTAAGATTTTTGTCGTTGTTTCTATAGTATCTTTATTAGACATCTTATAATTGTCTTTTCTAAAGATTCTTTAAATTAAAATTAACTTAATATTTCTAAATATATGTACGATTGCGTATAAATTGTTGTTAAAACACTTTTATGTTATTTTCTTTCTTTGTATTGCAAGTTTAGACAAACGTATTTAAATATAATTAAAATTCGACAAATTTCGACTTTTTAATATTGTTATTCTCTTTGTTGTCGTCGATTTTCTCTTTTAGATTACGTAATTAATCGATCTCTATCTTGCTATCAATTTTCTAGTTTTCGCGTTATATAATCTAGACTTTTCCCTTAGAATTAAAGTTAATAATCTTTTGTATTTTTTTTAATTTTTTTACATTTAATGTTTTCTTAAAATTTATTTATCTTTTTTTCTTTTTAATCTTGTTGTTATTTGACAAATTGTTCGAAATTTAATATTTATTGTTCGACAATTGTTCGAAACTCGATTTTTATTGTTTAACAATTATTCGACGTTTGATTTCGAACATTAAATTGTATTCGATAGACGTGTTTAACATTAATCGAAGATAGTCGAAAGTTAACTAGAACATTATTCGCAATATATACGCTCTTTGCTTTGTATGTTATTGTTTTTTGCACATTTTATTTTAAAATTTTCGATTACTTTTTTTTACTTAACAAATTTATTTTCTTGTTCGACGCGCATTAAAAACTTCAATTTTAATTGTCGAATAATATTTAACATGTATTTGAAATTAATCGAAGCTTATATTTAATAAACACTTAACATTAACTAGAGTTAATTAAATTACTAATTAAGAAACTCGATATTGTTTCGTCGAAGCTCGCGAGTAAAAGAGAGAAATAATATTACAATTTTAGATTAGATAAACTTCGTCTTTCAATTATTCTTCAAGTTTTCGCTTTTTAGTCTCAAGTATACTACGAGTAACGTCTAGCGCCTTGGCATTTATAGTACTTATATTTATTTCTTGTATATAGTTAGTTTTGCATAGCTAGTATTTTCGTCAATCAACTATATACTAGTTATCAAAGCTCTAATCCTAACATTTATCTTCTTTATATTAATTAAAAATATCTATATCTTAATTTTTATTATCAAATAATTTCGAGTCGCTCAATATAGTTTAAATTTATTTTCGCGTATATTTCTAAAAATTATTAACAAACTAATTAATAAATAGTTTTACAATAAATTTATCTCTTAATTGCGTGTTAGACTGCTATCTAGACGACTAGAGTATCAGGGTAGATTGGTACTGTTGAAGAGATCTGTAGATATTTTCAGACAATGCAAGCAATTACTTGATAACAAGAGTTTGCAGCTTGTATCAATAATAGAAGATAACTTAATAGATAAATTGAACACAATCTATAAGAGAGTTGTATCTTAGAAAATCTATATATTAAAAAAAATTCTTTTTACTAGTTCTACTAGCTATACTAGACAGCTGTCTGACATATCTGACTTGTCTGATATATCAGTTATACTAATTATACTAAACAATTGTCTGGCACGTCTGATCTGTCTGATATATTATATAATTTTCGAATCAGTTTTTTATCGAATATAATCTAGCGGATTTATCAATTTATCTGGTACTGTGTCAGCTTGTAATACTATTTCTCTCTTCTTTCTTCTTTGTTTCAAAAAATTACTATATTTAATATTTTTTTGTCAGTTCAGAGAGTCCAAAACTCTATCTGATTGTATCAACAAACAAGATTCTATTGCAATAATTGTCTGCATTCGCTGTACTGCAAAACAAAAAAAATATTGTCTATTTTTGCTGTCGAAATGTTGCAGAGAGTGTATCTGTACAAATAAAAAGTACAAATCGGTTGTTTATATAGTCAACTTCTTTTCTATCGATCGAGCAATAGAAAAACTGAAAAAAAAAAAGTTGAAAACAGAGATAATACAGACTGTTTCGACAGAGCAGTTTTGTATAATTGTAAAACAACTGCGTGTATCGCAGACAAAACTAGAGTATCTGCGAAAACAAAAAAAAATTCTTAGAAACAGAAAACAGACTATTTTTGATAAAAAAATTTTCGATATAGAAAAACTCGATTGTTTAAAGAGTCTCGAGAAGATTGCTGTAATTGAGAAAATTATTGTCTCGATATTGTTTTTGAATGCGTAATTTGATTCGAACAGTCTTGTTGCGGAGAATTTTAGTTAACTCGATCAGAATTTTGATTTTGCTGAAATTTCCGAATAAATTTATTGCAATTATCGAGATAGTAAACAGATTTCTATATATTCTCAGAAATAGAATATTCTTTTTACTTGACTAGATATTTCTAATTTTGTTGTTTCAGAATTTGTTCTATTTTGTATCTGTTTTTTTTCTGTAATTTATAATAGAATGTTTTCTGTATAGATATACTAGAATCGGCTGATTTCAATAATAATATATAGAATACTGAAAATACTTTGATATTCTTGAATAAGTCGAGTTTATAATTGACTGATTTTTTAGTTTTTTTGATAAAAAACAGTTCGATTTTGATATAGTTCAATTTCTTGCTTAATTTTCTTGTTTTGAGATTTTTTGTAAAAAGATATACTTTATTTTTTTTTTTCAGCTGAGATATTGTTTTTTGTTTTTTATTTTGATATTTGACCGACTTTTCTTGCATTTTCGAGATATTGTTGTATATCTTTTTCAATATTGTTATTTTTTCGATAGCTGACTGCGCAGACAGATACGTGCGCTTTTTTTCGAAAAAATTTGATTTCTTGCTATAGTTGACGAAAAATAGAGTTACTTTAGTAATATCCGAAATCTTTGTATTGAGTGTCAGTTGTACTATAGATAGAAATAATATTTAATTGCTGTAAATATTGTTAATATAGTATTTTAAATACTGTTTCAGACTTTAATTTGTTTGCTCTGTCTGACTATTTGTAATCAAATAATAGACAGTAGATATTCTGAATCTTGTATCTAATATTGAAATAAATATCTTTTAATAGTTAGATATAAAGAGTTTGTCTCTGTTACTGATTAGTTCTTTGAATATATTATAGTATTGTATAAATCGGTCCAGTATAATATATTTCAGTTGTTCTGCGTTGAACTTTTCTTTGCATACAATAATATATAAGTATTTGATAAGTTTATTAACTATTATCAGTATCGAATTATATCTGTTTTCAGTTGCTGAATTTGTCGATTTCGACAACTTGATAATAAAGTTTATTGTAATTTTATTCTATAGCGATTCAAATAATTTCTGATATTGAATTTTGTTATAGTTTGCGTGTATACTATGTTTGTTCTGCTAATAGTTAAAATATTGTTTAATATATATCTCGACAGCTTGTCTTATCTGTAGAAACTGACAATACTAATATAAAAACTGAAAAATTTTGATTACTCTCGAATATTCTTGCAGTAATTTGTTATAATATTTCTTTATATATTTGTCGATTTTGTCGATAGATATCTGAAGTTTTTCTTTTTTAATTAAAAACTTTTCTGTATTGTCTCGAAATATCTGTAGTATAGTATTCAGTTTATATTTGTTTGCTGATAGTAATCTGTTCTTATTAATTTTCAGTATATTGTAATTAAACAATTTTTTTGTTTTTATATAATTATTTCTTCTGCTGAGTGCGTCTGCTCTGCTATTATTTTTTTCTGAAATATACTGTATTTTGAATTTGTACTATTTAAGTCTTTCTGACTATCGCATTTGTTTTCTGTTAAGCTGCTTAGTAGTAGTAAAGTACACAAAATTCTTGTAATCTGTAAGAATTGTAAGTTCTGACAATTCTTCTATATATATTTTCTATAATTTTAAGAAAACTACTATAGCAAATAGTTTCTTATTGTAGATATTATAGTTCTGTTCAGCTGACAAAAGTTTTTTTAAAAAATATATTACTGAATACTATATATTTTTATATTTTTGACTAAAATATATATCGATAGCTAGATCTGATGCGTCGGTTTCAATTCTATTTAATAACTGCAAATTGTATATTTTTAATACTGATTTTTTCAAATATTCTAGTTTAAAGTTCTGAAATAATTTCTTTTCTGCGGATTTTTATAACTATAGTATATTCTTTTTTGTAAAATTTGTCAGTAGTATTGTATTTGCTGAGTAGTTCTTGATAAATTTCTTGTTATAGTTTATAAAACTCAGAAAAAATTGTATTTTTTTGACAGTTGTCGATAGTTTCCATTCTCTGACTGTTTGTAGCTTTTCGAAATTTATATATATTCTATATTGTTTAACAACAAATTCGAGAAAATCAATTTTCTCTCGATAGAATTCGCATTTCTCTGATTTAAAATATAAGTTTCTTATATTCAGATATTTCAATACTTTGAAAATATAACTAATATATTTTTTCAAGATTTTCGAGTAAATTATAATATTGTCTAAATATACTATAACAAATCGATTCAGATATTGTTGTAGTATATTATTAATTATTTTCTGATATATTGTCGGGACGTTTGTAAGTCCGAATAGTATTATTATATATTTGTATAATCTATATTGTGTGCAGAAAACTGTTTTTTATTTTTTCTCTGTTTTTATTCTAATCTGATTATATATTTCTTGTAAATTCAGTTTAATAAAGTATTTTGCTCCGAATAGTCAATTCTGAAGTTTGCTGATATTAAATAGTAAATATCGGTTTTTGATTGTAATATTGTTTAACTTTCGATAATCGATATATAGATAGAGAGTTCTATTCTTTTTTAATACAAAAAGAATCGGATATTCTATCTGTAATTAAAATTTTTTAACAATTTTTTTTTTTTGTTTTCTGCCAGATATCCGCGAAGTACTTCGAGCTTTTTCTCGAATAGAATATATATAAGTTTAAATATAAACTGCTTATCTAATTCAAGTCTGATTTTATAATTTTACAGTTAATATTTAGAAAGAGTCTCTGCCGTTTTCTTTTTTTGAAACAGATACTTTTAACTGTTGTATATTTGTAATATATATTTTAGCGATTTCTTTGCTGTATCAGATAGTTCAAGACTTTCAGAAGATTTGTAATTTTCTTTATTTATTTTAATTTTGTAGTTTAACTAATTTCTGTCAGTATTTGTCGAGTCGAACTCTATTTGATTGTTTTTTTGCAAAAATACAAATTTGCTATTTGCGATCAGTTTTCGACTCAATCTTTTATTTACTATCGAATGCTGCCGATATATAGATTAAATATAAATTACATAATTATATTGCGCAAATCTGAGTACTTTTGTATTTCAGTCGATTTCTGAATTGTACTGCTTTAATCAAGATATTTCTAAAACAATATTGTAAATAGCTATTTCTACTATATCAAAAATTAGTTTCTTGTAGTATTGCTGAATAGCTATCGGTAGTAATTTTGTTTCTTTATTTATTTATTTTATTTCTGTCGAACAATAAATTTCTATCTACAACTACTAGATTGTATATATCAGACTTCTTTTAAGTAAAATATTTTTCTCTTTTAATAAAAGTTCTGACTATAAAATTATCTGTTATATCAGAATCGATTATTGCAGTAAATTGACGACTATTAATCTTAACTGATATAGTAAAATATTGTGCGTGTGCTGTTAAATTTAGTTGCTGCTGTTAGACTAATATATTGCATTTCTCTGATATACTTTTTATCAAGAAATTTGAACTTTTTTCTGTTTTTGTACTATAATTTCTGCTTTAAGTATCTGTTTGCGCTGAGCTTCTTTCTGCTGTTGTTTAAAAATAGATAATTTTCTAGAAAACTATTCAGATTTTTCTTTGTTTTCTAGATAAATTCAGTATAAGTTGTTATAGTATTCTATTTAACTGAATATTGTGTATTTCTTTGCTTTTTCTATCTTTTCTTGAGATAGACTTATACTGTTTAGTTGTTGTTCGATTTTATCGAAAATATCTTTTTCTATAATAGTGTCGCTTTCTAGCGCTTTCTCGCATTTATTTACAGTTTGATTAATCTGTTATTTCTTCGATAAACTAACTAAAGTCTCGAGATATTTTGTAATATTGTCTAGATATTTGTAAAAGTTTTTTCAGTTATATTTGTTGTCTGAATCTGTTACTGAATAAAAATATAGTATTTCTGGTTGTTGTGCTTTTATAGTTTTATTAAGTATTTAATTAATTTTCTATATAGATACAAATATTTTGTCTGATAATATTCTATCTAGAACTTTCTGTAACTGATCTGAATTTTTTATCAGATAATAGTTGTTGTTCGATTCAGTCTCGAAAATATTTGTTTCTGTATCGATTTGTTTTCTGAAATTGTTTTAACTATCGAATATCTCTTTTAATATAATATTAATTTGTCGACAATTTATCAAATTCTGTAATCGATAATCTTTTGCGAAATAATTCGATTTGCTATATAAATAATATATTTTCTGAAATTTGTTATTTTGCTTTTCTCTAGAGTTCTTTTTTTTATATTGCTGAATAAAATTCAGTTCTATAAATACAGATTTACAATAATCGGAATTACTGTATTTCTGATTAGAACAAGATTTTTTCTACTAATATTTAATTGCTGATTCAAAAAAGATTTCTGTTTTTTCTCGAAATTGATTGTATTTTTTTTCTATAGTTTTTTTATACAGTTTGTTGTCGAGATCGATAGCTATTTCGATAAAATCGAATATATTGCTGATATTTCTGCTATTGTATATAATTTTATTTTTTAGATTGTTTTTGAAATCTTGTCGAAATATTGTTATAAATACAATATTGTTTTACTCGATTAGATTGATATATTTCTGAAATCTGACTATATAGTCTGTTGCAGAGATTTGTTAAATTAGATACTGAATTATTTTTTTTGCAATTTGTTTTTTGTTAAATATTTTAAAAATTCTTCGAAGTTCTCTTTTGAAGTTGTCGAAGTTCGTAAATATTGTATAGAATTTTTTGTTATTGTTTTTCAGATACTTTTGTAAATTTGATTTAAGTTAATATTGAATTCTTTCTCTGAGAAATATTGATACAAAAATTGTTTTCTTGTCTGCTGAAACAGAATAGAAAATAAAATAGATATCTATTTGTATAAATTAGTTTTTCAAATTAATACAATCTTTATAATAGATATCAGATTTATTGATTCTAATCTTGTTGTTTCTACTATCAGAAAATCGATATAATACTGATAAACTAGTGCTCGGAATAGAAACGCGTTAATCTAATACAGATATTTTTAGAATATTTAAAGTGTTAGACTGCTATCTAGACAACTAGAATATCAGAATAGATTAATACTGTTAAAAAAATCTGTAGATATTTTCAGACAATGCAAGCAATTACTTGATAACAAGAGTTTGCAGCTTGTATCAATAATAGAGAGTAACTTGATAGATAAGTTGAACACAATCTATAAAAAAATTGTATTTTAGAAAATCTATATACTAAAAAAAATTCTTTTTGCTAGTTCTGCTAGTTATACTAGACAACTGTCTGATATATCTGACTTGTCTGGCACGCCAGTTATACTAGCTATGCTAGACAGTTGTCTGACATGTCTGATCCGTCTGACATATTACATAATCCCCGGGTCAGTTCTTTACCGAATATAATCTAGCGGATTTATCAATTTGTCTGGTACTGCGTCAGCTCGTAATATTGCGCTTGTAATTACTCGATCAATCTAGCTTATATCAATTTAGTTTTGCTCAAAAATATTGTTTACGTAATTGTGCTCAATAAATTTATATAATCTTTAATTATATTTATTTTATATTTGACACATATGTATTAAGTTAATAAATATATTAACTTATTAATAATATTTAACTTTATAGCTTGTTTTACTTATTTATTTGATTTTTTTTTGTAAATATTATTTCGTTACAAGTTAATTTATAATATTAGTTCTTTTATTTTAACAAAAATATAACTATAATAAGAATTCAAAAATATAAACTTAAAAATATATTTTGCTAATTTATTATAAATCTTATTATATTAATATTAAGACGCTCTTTTATTGTGCAATTATTTTAGTTTAAAAATACAAATTTATTAACAAAATTTATAAAACTTATTAATACTTAAAAATTGAACTAAAAGCAATACGTATAAAGCAAACTAAAGTTTTGCATAAAAAATATAGACAAATTTTAAAAATTTAAAATTACTTTTAATATTTAATTAATCTTTGCAAAGATACAATTGTTTATAATACTATATTTGTTATTAAAGTTACAATAAAAGAAAAATATTTAAAAACAAATAGCAAAAATAACAATTATATTAATTTTAAACAATCTACTTCGCAAATACTTTTCTTCTTTATTTTTTCAAATTTTTTAACAAGTTTGTATATTGTCTTTATTATTAAAACGCTATTGTTAATTAATTTCGAATTTAATTGCTATTTTTTATATGTAATTTTTAATATACTCTTTTTGAAGTTTCGAACAACGCAATTTTATTTTTTTTCGTTTAATAATTTTTTACAAATTTCAAACTTTAATTTCGATTCTCTTTGAAATTGTTTAATTTAATGCAATTTGTTTTCGAATTCGATTAATTAAATTATAATATATTAGATATCAAAAAACAATCTAAATTTAATCAATAATAACAATTTTCAAAATAATATTTGTTTTGTTTGTTGTTATTATAGAAATTTTCTTCGAATTTAAATATAAAAACAAAATAATATAAGTAAATTTATTTTTGTATTTTTAGCACGCGTTTTAATTTTTAAACAAATAACTTTTAGCAAAACACATCAATTCTTTTATTATAGATTTTCTTAATTAGCTTTTTTTTATTACAAATTTATTTAACTTTTTCAAAGCTCTTTTATATTAATTTATTAAAAATAAAAATAAAAAGATATTTTATGCAAGTTAATATACAAGTTTGCTCTTATTGTTATATTGTTTTTAAATTGATTATATATTCTATTAAATTTTAAACAAACAATATTTTTGTGTTTAAACTTTTTTAATAACAATAATTTATTTTTTAATCTTTTTTCTTTTAAGAAAAGTTGAAAAGATATACAAAAAATAATTAAAAACAATTCGAAAATTAATAATATTTAATCAATCAAATTTAAGCTTAAAAACAAAATAAATCAAAATATAATTAAAATTATAAACGCTTCAAAAAAGAAGAAAAATATAATAACAAAAACAAAAGAGCAAGAAAAAAAAGAAAAAAATAAGAAAAAAATCAAAAAAAATATAATTGCAATATTAGTATTTAGTTTCTTTATTTAAGCGCTTTATTAACTTAATATCTAGTTTTAAAATTGCGCAAAAAAATTAATTATATAAATATAAAACAAATAAAATCTAAAAGCGTGCAATCAAATTTGTACAAATTATATTAAAAAATAATATTACAAAAAATTTTTTTTTTTTTTAAATATAAAGTAAAAAATATATTATTAATAATAGTTTGTTACATTCTTTATTGTTATTTTTAATATCAAATTAAATAGTCTTTATAACGTATTGTTCGCAAACAAAATAAATCTTAAAAAAATAAAATATATTTGTTCTTTTCAATTACTTGATTACTAACAACGTATATCTATAAATTATTATTATTTTTGTAGTTGCTATCTTTTGTTTATAGTTATAAAAACAATAGTAAAGCATCTAAATTAAATAAAGAGACAAATCTATTATTCGCAAATATTGTTTTAAAAATATATTTATCGATATTGTCTACTTTTTTACTAATATATTTAATAAATAATTAAATAATTGTTTGTATTAATTTAATTCGAAATTTTACAAATATCGATTTATTAACAAATCTAATTTGTTTTTTGTTTCAAAAATCAATTTTAATAATTAAGAAAAAAGAGTGTTTTATTTTGTTAATTTAAAGACTCTTAATATTACTTTTTTTAACATTTATTTATATTTTGATAATAAATATATATTAACACTTAATATTATTAGAAGACTTACAATTGTTCGCAAGTCTATTGTATTGTTTTTTAAAAATATAACAATTAATTATTTAAAACATTTTAATTGTTCGCTTTTATTTTTAATATTTGTTTAACTATTAACAATATAATCGATTTAAAAGTCGTATATTGAATCGAAATTCGCTAAATTTTACAAATAAACTTGTAAAATAAAAGAAAGTAAAACAATAATTAAAAAACAAACAATTAATTGCATTTATATTAAATTTAATATTGTAAATAAATATTATATTGTTAAAACTTTTAATTTGAATTTTTAAAAAATATTAGATAGTATAAAGACGAAGAGATTTACGTATCGCTTTTAATTAATATTAACGTTAAAAATTATAATTACAATAAACTCTATAAATGTTGTTGTCTTTTTTAATTTAATAAGATTGCGAGTTTAAGATTCTTTAAAACATTTTTATTAGAATTTTATTATAAAATTGCTCAATTAAATAAAGAAGATTATTAACAACAATAAAGAGAAAAATAATTAAAAAATTAAAAAACTAGTATTAAAAATTATACAAATCTTTAAATTTTAAATTTTTAAAATTATAATTTGTTGTTATAATAAAAGCAAATAATTTAATAAACAACTACTAGATATATTAAAACTTTAGCGCAAATTTGTTAAAACTATTTTTCTTAAAAAATATCGAAAAAGTTTAAAAATAATAGTTGTTAATTAACAAAAACAAATTAATAAAGTATTTAAATATAAATAATAATACTAGAATTAATAACAATACAATACAATTTATTTTCGAAAGTATTTCGAAAAATTAACAATCTTAAAATTTAAATAAATTTTTAACGAAATATATTTGTTAAAAGTATATAGTAATTTTTTATATTTAATATTCGCAATATTGACAATTTCGCAACAACAAATACACTAAACTAACAATAAAATTATTAAAGTCTACATAAAGTTAACAATTAATTATATAAAAAAAGATTGTTTTTTAATTATATTTTACTTTTGATTTGTAAAAAATTGTTTAAAAATTACAATTATAAAACAAATTTTTAAGAAATATTTTAAAGTGTCGATTTTAATTATATCGAATTTTCTAGAAATAATATTAATAATTAAACATATAAATCTTATTTTTGTTTTAGTTTTTGTTTTATTATAATTGATATTTTTGTTATTTTTATTGCGAATTTTAACGTTTATCTTGTTTTATAAATATTATATACTAATTTCTCTTTATAATTCTTGCAAAAGTATTTAACTTTAAACAAATATTTTTATATATATTTTAAAAATTTAAGAAACGCAAAGCAATAAACAACAATTAATATTTTTATATTTGTTAAAGATTCGAATAATAATAAGTTTTTACTTAAAAACAAGTTTAATACATTAATTAATATTGTTAATATTATAAATCTAAATCTAAATTTTTAATACGTTATAATTGTAATTTTTTGCGAATTAATATATAATACAATTATAGTTGTTTAAGTTTTCGTTCGCATTTAATGTTAAAACAATAATTTGAAAATATTCTATTATATATTATATATTAAAACAACAATTAAAAAGATTGTATTAAATAAACAACTAACAAAAATTAAATTTATAATCGAAATCTTTCAAAAAGTCTTTGCAATAGCAAAAAAAAATATTAATATTATTAAATTTAATACAACAATAGATGCAACAATAACTATTAAAAATTAAAAAAAAATAGAGATTTAATAAATGTAGTTTTCTATTTAATATTTAAAAATAAAATGGATTAAGCAAACTTATTAGCTTGCGCAATAACAAAGATCTTTATTAATTTTTTTTTTTTTTAGTATTTTCGTCTTTTTTTAAGTTTCAATTTGTTTGTTTTGTATTTACGCTAATATTTGCGTCAATATAATTTAATATAGTTTAATATAATTCAATATAGCTCGAGTAAATATTAGCTAATTTTTTTCGAAACGTTAAATCTATATTGTTTAATATAGTTGTTTTATTTTTATAATTATATTTTTTATACTTTTATTATAAACTTCTTCTTTAAGTTATTTAATATATTAATTTTGATTTTAAATTTAAAATAATTATTATTAATTATTATTTAAATTTTAAAATCAATAATAAGATTAAAATCTTAATAAATCAAATATTGTATTTTTTTTTAATAAGTCTCTAGAACTTTGAAGTTAATTGCGAAAAATATATTTTATTTTTTTATACTTTAGTTGCGTTTTTATAATCTAATTTGTATATTTAAAATATTACTATATTATTATTTTTAACGTTCTTTTTTACAATTATTTTGTAAACTTATTTTACAAATTTTTATCTTAATTAGCGTTTAATTATTTGTTTTAATCGTAAATATAAAAAATTATATTTATAATATAGTTTAGTCTCTAGTAATTATAATTTATATAATATAATTTGTTTACAAAATTCTTGATTTTGAAGTTTAGTAATAATAATCGCATTAATTTATTAATAATCTTTGATTTTATAACTTGTTTTACTTTCTTACTTTTACTTTTATTTGCAAGCATTATTTTTACATAAATTTATTTACAATTTTAATTTTATTATCTTAAAAGATATATAATTATATTGCAAATTTAAAGATATAAACACAAAAAAATATTTTGCTAGCTTGCTCTTTATTTTATTATATTTTAATTAAAACGTTTATTTGTTGTATAAATATTTCGACTTAATAATATAATTTTATCGATTAAATTTTTAAAAATTATTAATATTTAAAACTTAATTTTAAAACAAATTGTATAAAATAAACTAAAATTCTTTATAACAAATACAAACAAATACTAGAATTTTTTTTTTTTTTTTTTTTTTAGTAAGTTTTTGCAAAAATATTATTATCTACAATATTAAAATCGTTTTTGAAATCGCAACAAAAAATAAATAGCAAAAAAATAAATAGCAAAAAAAACAATTATACTAATTTTAAACAATTTATTTTATTAATACTTTTTTTTTTGTTTTTTTAAACTTTTTAGCAAATTTATATATTATTTTTATTATTAAAGTGTTATTGTTAATCGATTTCGAATTTAATTACTATTTTTTATTCAAAATTCTTAATATATTTTCTTTAAAATTTTAATTAATATAACTTTATCTCTTTTTGTTTAATAATTTTTTACAATTTTTAATTTTTAATTTTAAGTTTTTTCGAATTCGATTTGTTTAATATAATTGTTTCTCAAATTCGATTAATTAAATTGTAATATATTAAATATTCAAGAACAACTTGTAATTTAATTAATAACAACAATATTTAATATTGTGTTTTTTCAATTCGACAAAAGTTTAAAAAATTTCTTCGAATTTAAATACAAAATTAGAACAATATAGATAAATTTATTTTTGTACTTTTAAAATGCGCTCTAATAAACAAACAAATAATTTTTAACAAATTGTTTTTTTTTTTTTTTATAATTTGATTTTATTAACTCTTTTTTTATTATAAATCTTTTTAATTACTTTAAAGTTTTTTCGATTTAATTGACAAAAAATATAATTAAAAAATTATTTTATACGAGTTAATATACAAGTCTATCTTCTTTGTTATATTGTTTTCGAATCAATAATATATTTTATTAAATTCGAAACATATAATATTTTTATTTGTTAAATTATTTTGTTACAACAAATTAAGTTTTAATTTCTTTTTTTTAAACAAAAGCGTTTAAGCAAACAATACAAAATTAATAACAATTTAAAAAACTAAAATACATAAAATTCAAAATTAAACTTAACAACAAAAAAGATTTTAATTCGATAATAATTATATATATTATAAAGAAAAAGTAAATATATTAATCGAAACAAATTCGCAAGATAAAAAAAAAAAAAAAATACAAATACAAATAAAAACTTAATTAAGATATTTGTAGTTATTTCTTTTATTTAAACGCTTTATTAAATTAATATCTAGCTTTAAAGTTTTTTAAATTAATTAATTATATAAGTATTTTTTAAATAAAATCAAGAAACATATTACAACTTTTGTGCGCATTGTTTTTAAAAAAAAAAATTTTAAAAAAAAAATACTATTAAATATAAAATAAAAAAAATCTTTCAATAATAATTAGCTAGATTTTTTGTTGTTATTTTTAATATTATATTAAATAGTCTCTATAATGCGTTGTTTGCAAATAAAATAAATCTTAAAAAAATAAAATATATTTGTTCTCTTCAATTACTTAATTACTAACAATTTATATCTATAGATTATTATTATTCTTGCAATTGTTGTCTTTTGTTTATAGCTATAGAAACAATAGCAAAGCATTCAAATCAAATAGAGAGACAAATCTATTACTCGCAAATATTGTTCTAAAAATATATTTATTAATATTGTTTATTTTTCTACTAGTCTAAGCAATAGCTAGACGTCTATTTATATTAATTCGATTTTTATCTTATATATAGTGTTTTTGTTATATATTTTCTTTTAAATACGAATCTTAACAATTAAGATAAAAGAGTTTATAGATTTGTTAATATAAAGAATTTTAATATTATTTTTTTTGATTTTTATTAATTAGTTAAAAATAAATAGATATTAACAATTGTTGTTCTTAATTAATTTCAAATTTATCGCAATTTTATTATATAGTTTTTTACAAATACAAGAGAAAATTGTTTAAAATATTGCAATTTTTTAAGTTCGATTTTATTTATTGTATAGTTTTTAACTATATATTACAATTAGAAGTTGTATATTGCACTCAAATTTACTAAGTTTTGCAAATAATTTTATATAAAACGAAAAAATATTTATTGTATTTATATAGAATTTGTTGTTGTTAATAAATATTATATTATTAAAATACTAAAACTAAAATTCTAGAAAGTAATAAATAATACAAAAATCAAAAGATTCAAATATTGATTTTAGTTAATAGTAATATTTAAATTTATAATTGCAACAAATTTTACAAACATTGCTATTTTTTTCTTAATTTAGCAAATTCGAATTTATAAAATAATTTAAATTATTTTTATTTTAATTTTACAATAAAATCTTTTAATAAAATAAAAAATAAAGTATTAATAACAACAAAAAAAGAAATATCTTAAAAACTAAAATATTAGCTTTCGAAATTGTGCAAATCTTTAAAACTTTAATTTTTAAAATTATAATTTGTTGTTATAATTAAAACAAATAATACAATAAATAATTACTATATTTTTCTAAACTTTAACGCAAATCTATTAAAAGATACTTTTTTTAAAAAATATTAAAATAGTTTAAAAAATATAATTATTAATTAAAAAAAACGTATTAAAGTAAAGTTTAAGCAAATATATATAATTTAAAATTAATAGCAATAAAAATCAATTTATATTCGAAAATATTTTACGAATACAACAATTTAAAAAATTAAATAAATTTTTAACAAAATATATTTGTTGCAAGTTTATAATAACTCTATTATATTTAATATTTGTAACGTTAACAATTTTACAATAGTAAATATATTAAATTAAAAATTATATATTTAAAGTTTGTATAAACTTAAATATTAATTGTATTAAAAGAAATTATTTTTTAATTATTTTTTACTTTATATTAATAAAAATTCGTTTAAAATTGTTTGCTATTAAAAAAGTTTTTTTAAAGTATTTTAAAATATTTATCTTAATTATGTTAAGCTCTTTTAAAATAATATTAATAATAAAATATATAAATTCTATCTTTATTCTAGCTTTTATTTTATTATAATTGTTATTTTTGTTGTTTCTATTGCGAATTTTAATATTTATTCTATTTTATAAACGTTATATATTGATTTCTCTCTATAGTTTTTGCAAGAGTATTTAACTCTAAAAAGAGTATTTTTAAATATATTTCAAAAATTTAAAAAATTTAAAACAATAAACAACAATTAATATCTTTAAGCTTGTTAAAAAAGTAAACAATAAATAAGTTTTTACAATAAAACAAATCAAATATATTAATTAAAATTGTTAAAATACTAGAGAAAAATTAAAATTTTTAATACGTTATAATAGTTATTATATGCGAACTTGTATATAGCGCATTTTAAATTACTTAAATCTTTGTTTAAATTTAATATTAAAATAATAAATTAAAAATTTTATATTATATATTATATACAAAAACAAAAATTAAGAATATTGTGTTAAACAATTAACTTGCGATAATTAAATTTATAATTAAAATTTTTAAAATTATAAATCTTTTTGCAATCTAAATAATTGTTGCATAGATATTGTTAAAAAAATTAACAATTTAAAAAGTTATTTTTGTATTTATCTTTATATTTTATTTCGAATCTATAATTTTAATTCTAATTAATTTAGTTTAAATTTTAATTAACTTAATTTATTGCTATTGTTTTTGTTTTATTTTTTTATTTTTATTCTTTTTGTTGTTTTATTTATATATAATTTTTCTTTTTTTAAAATATTAATTGCACAAAATAATTTTTAGCTACTTTTTAATTATTGCAATGCGCATTAAATCAAAAACAAAGTTCGACTTATTATTAAAAAAAAAAGATTTAAATAAAAAAATATATTAATAAAACTTTGTTAAAAACAAAAATCTAGCATTCTTTGTATTAAATTTCTAAAACTTATTTATAGTTGCAATAAATATAAAAACAAACAAAAAAATATTTTAAAGAGTTTTGTAATACTTAATTACAAAAATACAATCAAACTTTTAATACAATTGTTAAATTGATTTAAGTTAATTAAAAGTATTATATTTTTATTAATTCGAAATTGTATATAAAGTTGTTATTTAATATAATTTTTCTTTTAATACAAATATTATTATTTTTGTTTAAATTAATATATATTGATTTATCTTAATTAAAAAACAATATTTTTAGTAATTATAATTAAATATAAAGTTGTAATTTTATATCTTTTTACTTTTAAAGCAATTTCTATTATACTTGCTCAATTTAACGCAAATTGCTTTATATTAATTAAAAGAGAACATTTTTGCAATAGTTATAGTCGCATATAAAGTTGTAATATTGCGACTCTCTTTTTTTGACACAATTCTTGTTATATTTGTTCAAATTAACGCAAACTAATTTAGATTAATTAACAAAATCGTATCTTTAGTAACTTTAATCGAATACGAAATTGTAATTCTATATATCTTTTCTTTTAACGCATTTTTTGCTATGTTTGCTCAATTTGACGCAAACTAGTTTATATTAATTTAAAAAAGAGCATTTTTGCGATAATTATAGTCGCATATAAAGTCGTGATACTACAACTCTCTTTTTTTAACGTAGTTTTCGTTATGTTTGCTTAAGTTGACACAAATTAATTTAAATTAATTAACAAAATTGTATCTTTAATAGTTTTAATCGAATATAAAATTACAATTCTATATATCTTTTCTTTTAACGCATTTTTTGTTATGTTTGTTCAATTTGGCGCAAACTAATTTAGATTAATTAACAAAATCGTATTTTTAGTAACTTTAATCGAATATAAAATTGTAATTCTATATATCTTTTCTTTTGATATATTTTTTGCTATATTTGTCTAGTTTGACGCAAACTAGTTTATGTTAATCAAAAGAGAACATTTTTGCAATAGTAATTTTCGCTATGTTTGCTCAAATTGACGCAAACTAATTTAGATTAATTAAACAAATTGTATCTTTAATAATTTTAATCAAATATAAAGTTATAATTCTATATATCTTTTCTCTTAACGTATTTTCTGTTATGTTTGCTTAGTTTGACGCAAATCAATTTATATTAATTAAAAAAGAGCATTTTTGCGATAATTATAGTTGTATATAAAGTCGTAATATTGCGATTCTTTTTTCTTAACGCAATTCTTGTTATGTTTGCTCAAATTAACGCAAACTAATTTAAATTAATTAAACAAATTGTGTTTTTAATAGTTTTGATTAAATATAAAGTTATAATTCTATATATTTTTTCTCTTAACGCATTTTTTGTTATATTTGTCTAATTTGGCGCAAATTAGTTTATATTAATTAAAAAAAAGTATCTTTGCGATAGTAGTTCTTGTTATACTTGTCTAGATTGACGCAAAATAATTTAGATTAATTAACAAAATTGTATCTTTAATAGTTTTAATCGAATATAAAATTATAATTCTATATATCTTTTCTTTTAACGCATTTTTTGTTATGTTTGTTCAATTTGGCGCAAACTAATTTATATTAATCAAAAAAAGTATCTTTGCAATAGTAGTTTTTGTTATGTTTGCTCAAATTGACACAAACTAGTTTAAATTAACTAAACAAATTGTGTTTTTAATAATTTTGATCAAATATAAAGTTGTAATTCTATATATTTCTTCTTTTAACGTATTTTTCGTTATATTTGTTCAATTTGACGCAAACTAGTTTATATTAATTAAGAAAGAATATCTTTGCAATAGTAATTCTCGCTATATTTGTTTAGATTAACGCAAACCAGTTTAAATTAATTAAATATATCGTGTTTTTAATAATTTTAATTAAATATAAAATTTTAATTCTATATATCTTTTCTTTTAACGCATTTTCTATTATATTTGCTCAATTTGACGCAAATTAACTTAAATTAATTAAAAGAATTATCTTTTTAATAGATACAATTGTATATAAAATTAATTTTTTCTTTTTAAACGCAATTCTTGTTATATTTGCTTAAATTGGCGCAAATTAACACAAATTAACGCAAACTTTTAATTAAATTTGCAATAATTTAACAACAATAGTTCGCGTTGTCTAGTACTAATATTATATTTTTAATAGAGAAAATTTATTTACAATCAACTATAATATTAATATTCGATTAAATAAATTTTTCAAATAATACTAGTATATTAATCTATATATAAAAAGATAATTCGAAGTAGAGTTGTTGTAGATCTTTGCAAAAAAAAAAAAAAAAAATATTAATATTTAAATTCTACGTAGCTTGCTTATATTATATATAATAATTAATCGATAAATTACTTAATAGTTGAAACTTATAAATATAATTAATTAAATAGTCTTTTATTATAGTTGTATTTAATATTTAATAAACAATTAAAACTTTAATTTTTTATTATAATATTAGTATATATTAATATAGTCTAAAGATTTATTTTTTTAACTATATTTTTGTCTAATAGTAATATTGATTTCTCTAAAATATTTATAATAGTAAAAGACGAGATTTAAGACGCTTTTTTAAAATCGATTTAATATAATAATATTAATAATTTCGCAACGCAATATATTAATTATATTTTATAAATTATATATTTTAATAAATCTTCAAGCATTTGTTATCTTATTGCGTTATATATATATAGCAAACAAAATTATTAAAAAGAGAGAGCAAAATACTATATCTTATTTTTGCGATGCATATAATTTGACATCAAAAAATAACAACAAATTGACGCGTTATCTAGCTAGATATCAAATTATTCGAAAAATAAAACGTCGAAGAAAACTTAAATTTAAAAAGAAAATAAAAGAGAACTTAAAAAAAAATTTAAAAAAAAAAATTTATATTAGTTGCGCAATTGTCTTCTTAAAATAAAACAACGTCTAAAAAAGATTAATATATTAAATATATTTAATAAAATAACGTTTGACAAAGTTCTACAATTATTCGAATTAAATTAAAATAATTATAAGTTTTCGAACGCGCATATTATAAAGATTAAAAAGTATTATTTTTCAATTTTACAAATAAAGAATTTTGTTAATTCTAAACATATTACACAAACATTTAATAACAAAACAAAAAATTGCGTATTAACAAGTCTATAATTTATTATGTTAACTATAATAATTAAGCAATACAATTAAAAGAAAAGAGCGAGAGAATCTATTAACAATATAATTCGAAAAAATAGCTATATTTGTCAAATAAAAAAAATTACGCAAAAATTGTTTTTTATTTTCTCGACAATATATAATCTTTTTTAAAATACTTAAAATTATAAGTTTGTAAAATAGATATTAAATTACAAGTTTACAAAAAATATTATTAACGTATTGTTTCGAAATAAGAATAATAAAAATATACGAAAATGTTACAATTTTCGCAACAACAATAAGTAACGTACATAAATAAAAATAATTTTGTACAAAATTAAGAATAATAAATAACGCAAAATAAAATTTACAATTAAAAATAAAATTAATAATTTTATTTTTATTAAATATATTATATACTATTAAAATATTAAGAATATAATATATTTTTTGCTTAATTACAAATCTTTTTAGAACAATTTAATATACGCGTCGATTTAAATTAGTATAACGAACAATATTTGCATCTATATTAAAATATATACAAAAAATTAATAATAAAATACACAAAACTAGTTATTAAAAGAAATTACAATTATTTTCATTCTAATAGCTACGAACAAAATTCCAATAATACAATATTATAAAAACTAGAGTTTGTAACTAATATATATAACTATTAATAATCTAAATCGAATTACAAAACAAAATTAAATTTGATTAAATTTAATACTAATAGATTTAATATTAATTGTTAAGATTAAAAAAAAGTATTTGCAATATTTATAAACAAAAGTATATTATTAAATTATAAAAAAAATCTTTTAACATACGTTTTTAATCTATAATAATCTTGTTTTGCAAATTGATCAAATATAGTATTCGAAATATTTAACAAATTTAATATAAACGTATTTTGCGTCGACAATTTTACAAGAAAATATTATTTAATTATTAAAAAAATAATAATAAACTACGAAGAATAGATTCTTATTATTAATATTAAAAAAACAAATATTGCGATATTTGCAAAGTTTCTTCAAACAAACAAAAATATTTTATAAAAAAATAAAAATATTGTATTTCTAAATATACTTAAAACAAGCTCGTTAAACAAAAGACAAATCTAAAGAAAAACAAAAAAAATATATATATTTAATGCGCAATTAAATGTAAAAATACAAGTATTATAACATCTATAAATTAATAGATTTCGACATTCTTTACTAGTTATTAAAAGATATAATTATGCGATTAATTAACTAGATTGTTGTCTTAATTAATAATATTATTGCAAAGACGTGTTTTAAACAACTTACGAAAAAAAAAAAAAAAAAATTGTTAAAACAACAAAATCTATTCAATTAAATAAGCGCTTTTATCAAATATTTAATATAAGAAACTTAAAGACGTTTAAGTTGTTTAATAAAATCAAACAATAAAACGAAATTAAATAGAAAACAATAGTATATTAGTTTGTTTCTATAATAATATTTTTGCTAATAGAAAAACAAAATGCGACAATATATTGTATTCGAACAATTACAAATTTTATTATATTCGCTTAATACGTTTTTTATAATAAAAATATATTAAGTTATATAAAGTACGCATTGTATTAAATTAACAATTTAAAAACAATTTTTGTCAAATATTAATTACAAAATATAACGCACAATAAAAATAACAAAAATAAAATATATTTTAATATTTTTAAATTTTATATTCTTACTTATTATATAAATTTTATTCGATTATTTAATAATGCTTAAAATTACGATATCTTCTATAACAAAACAATATATAAAATTCTATTAAAGCAATTTTTTTCAAAAACAAACAAAACAAAAGAATAAAAAACACAAATATTAAATTATAATATTTAATATATTAATATTAGTATTATAAGCAACATAATTTTTTATTTGCAAATCAATTTAATACTTGTTGTTAAACAAAAAACAAAAAAAGAAATTAACAAATTAACACAAAAGTCGATAGATTTATTAATATAGTTTAATTTTTACAATCGAATATTGCTAAACAAATAATATATAAATTACAAATATTAACGAAAAGTTAAAAAAGTTATTATAAAAAAAAAGTTTAAATATTTAAATTTTATAGACACATTAATAGTGTTTATTCGAAAAAAACGCAAAAAAGTATAAAAATCAATTTGCAATTAATTAAAGTTAAATGTTCGAAAACAAGATTTATCTTAAATAAAAAATTATTTTGTTAAAATTTACAAATTTTTAATTTGTTAAAAACAAAGCGAAAAGAATTATACAAATTTAAAAAAACTATAAAAAACTATAATTTAATACGTTTTTTGTTAACGCAATAAAATTAATTAACAAAGAGATTATATATAAGTGCAAAAATATAAGTTAAAAAATATTTATCAAAACAACAAATTAATAAAAAGCAACAATAAATATATAAAAAGCGTACAATTTATAATTACTATATTCGATTATTAACAATTAAATTGTATTAAGTGTTTACAAAAATATATAAAAATATTGATTAAAATAAAACAATAAATTAATTAAGAAATTATTAACACAATATATAAAATATATAAAATAATCGATTTTTTTACTAATATAAGCAAAAATTTATATATTTATATTTTCGACAATTTTACAATTTATTATATATTATTTGCAATATATATCTTGTATTAACAAATTAAAAACGCACAAAATATTATATTAACAACTTTATTAATTAAAATTAATACAATATTATATATAATTTTAATTTTAAAATTAATAAAATTCGATTTGCAAATATATAAGCTAAAAAATATTAAAAGAAGAAAAAAAATCAAAAACGCAATAACTAAATTAAGTTAACAAAATTTATATTATTAAAATTATAAAGAGATTTTCAATTTATATATTCTCTCTATTACTTAAACATCTATTTTAACAATAAATAATAATATCTTTATTTTGCACTATTTAGACTACAATAACATATTAAACAAGTTAACTAGATTGCGCAATACGTAGACTTTTGTATAATATATATTCTTTTTGTTGTTATTTTAAGATTCGAAATTGCAAAAAACGTAGCTAATATATTAAAAAAAGTAAAAAATATAAAAAGAAAATAACAAATATTAAGAATTTCGTTATTAATAAAAAGAACAAGTCTATTTTAAAACTTAAATTAATTAATAATTAAATTAAATTATTTAAGTTTTAAATTAAATTGTTTAAAATTAAATTAAATTGTTTAAGATTAAATTAGTTTAATCGCAACAATTATATTTTAATTGTATTAAAAAACGCTAAATTATATTGTTTTCATTAATATTATTGTAATTATCGCTTTTAATAATAATTAAAAAGACGTTTTTGTTAAATTTGTTGCAAATATTTGTTTTTATTTTGTTGTAAATATTGTTACAAATTAAACAAAATTATAGAAACTATTATTAATTCTTAACAAAATTACTAGCGTCAATATAGTAAATAAAAATTTTAAAAATATAGTTTTTTTTAAGATTACATAATCTAAAGAAATTTATTATTAAACTAAATATAATTTTTAAATTCGATTTTTTAATAAATAAGTATTAAACAATTTTTAAGTATATTATTAATAAAGAATAAAACTATTATTAACTAAATCGTAAAAAAACTATATTATAATATCGAAAATCTTAGATAAATTCTAATTTTTTAAGAGTTTTATTTAATTTTAAACTAATTAAAAATGTAAATTATTATTAAATTTTATTTAATAAAAACGCTTTTGAAATATATTTAGAAACTTTGTAATATTGTTCTTCGCAACGATAGCGTTCTTAATAGAAATACAAAAATATATTTGAAATTAATAATATTAACGTGCGTATATTGCAACAAACTTCTTGTATTAATATACTTTCTAATATATTAAATCTAAAACAACTTAATTTCGATCTTAATTAATTTAATAAAAAATTGTTAAATTTAAAACAATATATAAAACAAATAATCTCTTAATAAATATATAAAATATTATTGTTAAAATTTACGTTTTTTTTTTAAATATATTTTAATATATAGATTTTTACATTTTAATCGAATTTGCAACTTGTAATAAAAATAATTTTTACAATTGTTTTAAAATTAAATAAATATTAATAATATAAAACAAAATAAAATTAATAAAGAAATTAACAAACGTGTTTTTTGTTTTATAAAAAAAAAAAAAAAATTAATATAAAATATAAACATTTTAAATTAAATTTTTTCAAATTGTTGTTTTTGTTGTTATCGAAAACTATACTAATACTTAAATTAATATATAATAGATTCTTTTTTTAAATATTGTTCTTTCTAAATCTATTAAAACAAATTGAAATATTATTGTTTATACTATTATTATTGATTAAAATATAATTTTAATTTGTATTATTTAACAATGCGTCAATATATTAAAAACTCTAAATAAATAATTTTATTAAATTTTTATTTATTAAACTATTAAACAATAATTAATTAATTGTTTGTTTTTTGTTATTTTACTCTTTTGCGTAGTCTAATTATATATTAGAATTGCGTTATTTTTATAAATTCGATAGAAACAAAGACAACAACAATAAGAAAAATAGTAATAACAAACTTAGATAATATATATTTTAATACAATAAAAAGAGCAATTTGTTTTAGATTAACAAAAAAGATAGTAACAATTTTGTTTGTACTTTTTGTTTTAAACACAAAAAAGAAAATTAAGATACTATTGTTAAATAAAATAGTTGTTTAACAAATAAATTATTTTCGACAAGTTTTAATGCAAGATTTTTTAACAAAAAAAACAACAATATTAAAATACAATTTGTAAATTTCGCAAATAATATTTTAAACTTATTATCTAATATTATAAATAGTAAGAACAAAAACTTTATTCAAACAATATTGTTACTAATTGTTTTGTTAATTGTATTAAATAACAAAGCATATATAGCGCAAAATCTTTTTTGTATTTTTGCATATAATAATATACTTTGTTGCGTTGTTTTATATCGATTAAATATATAATAAAAGTCGACATATTATATAAATATTAATTAAATAAATAGACGTAAATTTATAATAAAGAGATTGTTTAATTTCTTTTTAGTATTTGTAATTTTATAAAATTTGTTTTTACTTTAACAAAACAATCTAAATAATTTGTTAAAAGTCGAATATTCAAAAATAATTAATAATAATTAAAAAAATTGTACAATTTTAGTTTTTCAATAAGTTAAAGTATAAAAAACAATAATTAAAATTATTATTTTTTTATAATAAGCAATACAACAATGTTTATCTTAATTTATTAAGATATTTATTATAATATAAGTAACATAATAAAGAAACAAATAATATAAAATATTTTAAACAAAAAATTCTTAAAACAAATTAAATTAATTTAAATTATATTAAGTTATATTAAATTATATTGAATCAAATTTAGTTTAGACTACAAACAAATATATATTAACGCATTATATTAGTTTCTTATTGTTTTTATTTCTCTTTTAACGCTTTTTTCTTAAATAAGTATTTTTTATTGTCTTAAATCTTTAATTTTGTAACAAGTATTCTTTTATATTTTGTTTTACGTTAATTTAACAATACTTGTATATATAACTTTGTTAACTATATCTAAGAAACTAAAAGTCGCAATATTTTTAATAAACGCAATCGTTATTAATTAAATTAAGAAATATTTATTAATTTATATTCGCGTAGAACAACAATTCGACAAATAAAAGAAACAATTTAAATTTTAAATCGAACAAGTTTTTGCGTCTTTTAAACAAATATAAAAAAGTTTTTGTTATTAACAAAAAAAAACAATATAATAGAAATATTGTTTTCGCAAATACAAGACAAAATAAATTTTATTTCTTTTTTTAAGTCTTTTTTTAATCGATTATAACTTTTATTTGTTGTTTTGTTCTTTAAAGACGTAATTAGAAAGTCGAAAACATATAAATTACAATTATTTTAATTTCTTTTTAGTATTTACAATTTTGCGTTTTTAACAATTAATTGTTTAAATTTTACTTTTTAGTTCTTTGCATTTAACAATCGACGAAAAAAATTATTATTTTTGCAAAAAACTCGAATAATATTTGCTAATATACTTGTATTATAAAAAAGTATTAAACAATATTTAAAATATTATTTAATATTAAAATATAAACAAATTATATAAAACATAATTTCTCTTTTGTAAATTACAATTGTTTGTAACGATATTAAATTTAAAAATTGCAATTTTTGAACAAATTCTAAACAAAAAGCAAGACTATTTAAATTAATAAAAAAGCTATAAAAAAATTGTTCAAATAGATAACTTTAAATATTAATAAAACAAGAACGTTGTCAATACTTTAATATTAAAAGAAACAAGAAAAATAGCTATTCTAGTTTGTTAATATCGATTTAAAACTAATTTGTTATAATTATTCGATTTAATAAGCAATATTTAATTATATATAATAAAACAAATATGCGAAATAATTAAGAATTATTACAATTTTAGTAATAACAAAAAATTATATAATTATATTGTAACGTTGTTGCGAAATTGCGTCTTTTTAAATATAAATTATTAATAAACAAAAATACTATTTAAAATATTTTAAACTTTAGTAATTGTTAAAATCTTTATATTATTGTTTTTTAACAATAATTAAAAAAGTTTTAAAACAAATTTTTTAATTAAATATTTGTTTACAAAACTAAATTTAAAAGTAATTAAAATAATATATATTATAATTTGTTATTATATAGAGAAATTTTGTTACGAAACGCGTATTACAATTAAATTTAAAAAGAATTAAATTAACAACAAGTAATCTATAATACAAATTATATAATTATATATATTAAATTAATAATATTAGAAATCTAAAATATTATATAAAAACTATAAAATAATTAAAATACAACAAAAATCGAATTAAAATTGCGCAAATTGCGAAAAAAAAAAATATTTTGCAATAAAAAAACAAATCGCAATCTAAAATTCGAAACAAAAATATTTTTTTTTATAAAAAACTTTTTGTTCGATTTAAATAGTTTCAAATTTAAATTTAAAATAATATTACAACAATATAGAATATTAAACAATAAAAATATATTTGTCGACAATAGAATTAGCAAATCTATATTAAAATATTTAATAAAAAATAAAGTAAATAAGATTAAATTTGCTAGTATTAGAAATTAACAATTGTCGCAAAGTACTAGTTACGATTTAAGAAAAAAATCTTTTCAAAATATAAATTCAAATTTTAGAAAAATTTTGATTTAATTTGATTTAATTTGATTCAAAATTTATAAAATATGTTGACTAACTATAGTGCGTCTTATAAAAAATAATAAAAGAAATAATATCGCAAAAGTAAATTACTTTTTTCGAAAAAATCTATTTTAGCTTGAGCTACTTTAATATAGTCTAATATCTATATATTTTGTTAATTAATTGCAATAACGCTTGTAAAACAATAAAATAAAAAATAATTTAAAAATAAGTATTTTGTATAAAAAGAATAAATTGCTTGTTAGTTGTTTAAAATCAATATAATATACTAACTAATTATATTAACGTTTTTAGAAAAATTCTAGAAATAAAATTAATGCAAAAATAGACAAGATTTTTAGAGATAATTTAATCTAATTTAATTTAACTTAATTTAGTTTAATTTAGTTTAATTTAAAATATAATTAATTAATTGCAACTTATACGCAAGAGACAATTAAGTTTAATAACAATATTAAGATAGATTTTTCTTTAAAAATTAAACTAAACAAATGTTTTGTTAAAAGTATATTAAAAATATTAATATTTCGAATTTAACGCAATAATTACAACTTAACAATTAATTTGACAAATAAATAGACAAATAAGATATATAGAAATTATTTGCTATATTTAACTTCTAAATAGCGCTAATTAAAAGATATTTAACAAGCAAATAATATTAAAAAAGAGAAATATAAATATTGTAAATTGTGTTTAACGTCTTTTTGATATTACTAAGACTAATATAAGTTGTAAACAAATTAATTAATACAATCAAAATTGTTGATTAAAAAAATTTAAATTAAAATAAGTACAAAACTTAAGTAAAATTTGAGAGTTAAACAAAGACTATAATATTAAAATTAATAATTAATTGAATTGTTTAGAAAAAGAAACTAAAAATAAGAAAAAATTATACAATATAATATAAGATAAACAAAACAAATAATATTATAAATAATACGAATAAATATAATAGATTCTAGATTTATGCGAAGACGCAATCTTTAATATAATTTATACTAAAGATTTCTATATATAGTAAGAAAAACGTATACAAATTTTTATAATCTTAGATTAAATTTAATTATTAAGATATTTAGAGTTTCGCTTTATCAACAATTCTAAGGTAATAAAATTAATTAAAATAAAATTATCAAATATATTAGTTATAATTACAATAGAATTAATATAGATAATTAAAAGTATATTTAAATCTATATTAATAGCACGAAAGATTTTAGTATTATCGATACTATTGTAAGAAGATTATAAACAATACGTAGATTGCGCTCTTTTAATTAAAACTATAAAAAGAGTGCAAACTATATTAATTCTACTAAACTTGCTATTTTTGCTAAGACTATCAATATTGCGACGCACAAATATTCGCAATTGAACTTTACGCTTAATTATATAAAACGAGCTTATTAACTAATCTGCTACTTTAACTATTAGTTACTAATAGTACTATTAACAAGAGTCTTGGAATTGTCGATATCGCAAAAGATTTTATACAAATTTTTAAAATTAATTACGAAGACACTTTTGTTTCGATTATTAAATTTAATATTTTACAAATGTTTTTTGTTATTATTATGTTAAAAAACTTAAAATATTATTAAGTAAACGTTAATAACGTCTTTATTAAGTCTTTTTTTAAAAAAAAATTTATATAATATTTTTATTTAAAGTAAATGTATTTTCAAAGCAATGCTTGCGTATTCTTTGAAATTTTTATAATTTAAAATAATTTGTTTGCGATTAACATAAACGCTATATTAAAGAGTTTATTAAACTAGACTTTAAACAATACAATATTAACTCTTATCTTTTGTTGCATTTTGAACAACGCATTATGTTTTTATTTTATGTTAACAATATTGTTATTGTTATATAATTAATAAGTAACGTTAATTGATTTAAACGCAAGTTTTAAAAGATATTTAAAATAAAGAATCTAAAAGAAATAAAAAGAATTCTTAACATTAGAATTATTTGCGATCGAAAAGTCAAAAATCTACGCATAAATCAATTTTATTATGTCAACAAAATACTTAATAGATTGCAAATATTTATCGACAAAAGTAGTTTAATTAAATTGCTTATAAATAAATACAATTCTTTTCGATCTATTAAATTAAAAGACGAACAAATTGATCAAAGAAATTATTAATACGCAATTGAAAGCATTATGTATGTAGTTATTTACATTCGCTTAAACATTGCTTTCGCAATAGAATGTCTAAGTTAATATTTTATTAATTTAACAAAATATTATAATTAAGCTTTGAAAATATTGCTTCGATATTTTCGCTTTATTATTAACAAAAAACTAACTTATAGCAACAATAAGAATTTATATTTAGTAACATACTTTAACTTAAACTACGTATCTAATAAATTAAATTAAAAGTTAATTTTTAAATATATATTTATAATAAACGAAGAATTGATTGTATAAATGTTACGCAAGCAAAAATTAATAACAACATCTATTACTAAAATTAAATACATAAATTTATTTATATATACTAAAGAGAATCTATAAATTATACAAATATTAAAAAACACTAGTTATGCGAAATATTTTAAAGATTTACTAAATCGCATAGACATTGTTAAAAACAAGATATACGAATTCGTATTTTTTATACAATTAATAAGCGATAATTAAGCAACTTTAGCATTTATTAAAAACGCTTATATTAATAATAGATTAAAGCACATCGATATAATATTTTATTACGTTAAAGATCTCTACAAAAGTAATTGCATTCGCACTAGTTTCGTTTGAAGCGCAAATATAATAGCAAATAAGTTAACAAAGTTATTGTTCAAAGACAAGTTTAAGATCTTTATTAAATAGCTTAAATTAGAAAATTAGTAAATTAGTAAAAGCTAATAGATACGTTATTATTAAGTAAGAGTGTTGCGCAATACAACGACAATATATCTAAAGCTTGCAAAACAAGATATTAGCAAATAAGCAACTTAAAGAGTTGCTCGTCTACTCTTAATTAATTCGCTTAGCGAATTGATCCAAATTTGAGTCAATTTAACTTAAGTAAGCTAGATTCAATTGGAACTAGCTTAGAGACTACAATATATCTTGCAATCTTTGCTCTTTGTATATAATTATCTTCTATAGTACTAATAATCTACTACGTTGTTTGCTACATCTTTTAATAAATAGCTAGAATAATAATTATTAATAAACATAACAATCTAGTTGTTAAGATTACTTGATTAATCAAAGACTACGATGCTAGTAGAAAGCGCTTCGTAGTTAAAGTCGAGGAATTTTACGTCTGCAGATAGACATTTATTAATGCGTTAACTGCGTAGAGAACTATGCTTCAATTTCTTACTTAAACTAAAGAAAGTCAAAGTATTGTTGAGTTCTACAATAACTCTCTCAAAAGTATAGAGATCTTGTTTAGAGTCTTGCATAACGTTGTAATCGAGAGTATCTACAAAGTTTCAATCAAGAAAATCTAGTAAGCTAGCTTATATTCTTCTTTAATATTAGCACTAACATTTGATACAAGCGTCTTATAACTATAGTCAAGAAACGAGAAATAAATGTTTATTTCCGAAAATCGTGATTCTCAAGCTAGTACGTCAAACGCAATTTTGACAAGAATAATCTTAAAAAGCTTGAACAATATTAGCTGCTCTATTTGTGCAATTCTTCAACAAGCTTCTAGACAAGAGAATAACTCTATTATTAACTATACTGGTCGACAAGTTCCATGTTTGCTACAAGAATTCGACTTCTACTGTTAAACAATCTAGGCAATCAAATCTTACTTAGATACAGTAAAGACACTAATCGAGATAAATTATAGATATCAACTAGCAAAGCAGCAACAACACAAAGAGCGTCGATTGTTTCTTTTCGATTCTTATTGTTTTTAGCGATAAAGTTAAAAAGAAAGTTATTGAGAAGTTTGAAGCGCTCAAAAAGAATTGCTAAAAAGAATTGCATTGCCAAATAGAGTAACTTGAATTTTACGCAGTTTGTGCTTCTTAACAATGCAACGAATACGACAACTGTTGAGACTATCTCTACTATAGTGTTTGGATAAGTATTGCGCCAAGAATACACCAAAACTCTTCAAGAAAATCAAGTATTAGTACTTGATCGATACTCGCGTAGTCGTCTACAATAAATTCTTTGAGTACAGAGAGCTTCTACCCAAAATACACAAAATAAGTGAGAGAGAGTTCAATTTTGTTATGCGACATTATACAGCTACTAATTCTTCAATAAATTGTCGTCGTCTTCTTTCTTATTATCTCTGTACACACAAACCACACTCACTTCTTAGTATCAGTCAGTCAATTATAAATAAATAAATAAAGTGCTGCGTAAGTCTGTCTACCTACGTACATACGGCCAAGAAAAACAAAACAGTTGATCGGAAAGAGATTCGAACCCATTATTTTCTATAAAGAATCCGAATTTATCAAGAATCCTCGCAATAGAGACAACCAAACTGCCGATTATAGATATACTATTACTGCATTATCCGAAAACTTGATTTAAGTAAAGTTTGAGATTATTACTCTATTATCTATAATGGAAAAATAAGACTTGTTTATTGTTCTACTCTGCCTGCATAGCTGTGTTCGTATTCTCTTGGATTCAATTACGGATAAAAAATATTCTAGCACTACTACTAGTACAGACAGGCGATACTTTTAGACATCTGAGAGATCAAATGTAAATCGAACTGTTTGTATATAGATATCTAACGTGTACTACTTTATGCGAGAATCTACCGACAAGCGACTCTAGATAGAGCATATTGCATAAGATATGTAACAGAAGTCAAAGTAAGATAAGATACTTTAGAGTTGTAGCACGTAATTAGAATAGAGAAAAGTAAACATCTTAATTAAGCAAAATTCTTTAGAGCTGTTAGCGCGTAAACCCAGATATAAAGATAGCTTGCTATTTCTGTTTGACAGATCTCAGCCGCGAAAAGATAGATAACAAATAGTAACCAAAATTGTTGTAATTCGAGTGTCAATACAACTGTATACATCTCAATTACTGCTGTTTAAGCACTATCAAAGTTTGCAAAATATCGAGTGTCAATTCTGTCTGAATATATTTTATATCAATCGAATCTTTGTCTCCATCTATCGCGTCGTCCACAATCTACCAGCTTTTCTCTCAATCTCGTCGAGCTTCTCTATTATCTCTTATATCTTGTCCCGCAACTATCTCTCTTCTCAACATAATGTCTGTATTCAAAATCACTTGCAAACGCAATATTGTTCTGAAATACATACTCAAAAATCAAAAAAACTGGCAATCTATATCAAGCTCCGCGAGTGCCGCTACCAAACTCTCGGCAGTCTTCGGATACCAGCTGCAACTCACAGAGAGTGCAGCAGACAAGACAATAAATTGCATATTGTTCTTTTCTGCAGAAACTTACAAGTCTGCGCTTTGTATTTCTAAGACGGCCGCCAACTCTGAAAACTCTTCTCAAGTAAGTGCTTCTTTGCTGTATATCTTGCAGCTCGTTATTCAAACAATCTGTATATTACTCTTCCGAATCGATTTGTTATTTTACTGTGGATTGACGTTCCACTTGCTGGTATTCTACATCTCTCGAGCATATTTTTTACTTCCACTTGGCATACATTCTGAGATCCTAACACACCATTTGCATAAATGCTGACAAAATACTCAGTTAACTGTTCAGTTTGTGTCTAACGGTAAACCTGAGATCGCTGTCCAAGACTTGGATTATATATTACCGCTCGCTCAACTCTTCGCCGCAGAATCTCCAATCCACGTTCGGCTCACTATTACTATCAAGTTTCTTACTCCCAAAATTAACAATCTGGCCGAGACTGTCTTATCTATCGATTATCTTATCTCGAATACTGTCACAAAGTTCCCCCAATCCAACAAGAGTAAGTTTCTTAGTCGAGCGAAAGAAACCAGTAAAAAGAAGACAGAAACACAAAAGAAACTGATTCTGACAGAAGATAACTGTTATATCCGAGTACGCGCATGGAAAAAAATAATTGCATTGAAGATTTGACCAGACGTAACTAGCCAAAATAAGAACAAGAACATTAGATCAAAGTTATATAGTCAACGTTATATTATCGGCGAAGAATCGACACTCTTTTCTTCGCACGAAGCGAAGCTAAACCCTGTGTCTGATGAAGAGATGTTATAACAGTTCAGCGTCGTCAAGTTGCTCGAAAACTTCACGTCCGCCGCTCCAATACTTGAACTCTTGAAAAATCTCTTTCGAGATAGATCTTTAATAACTTCAAAGATCGGTCGAGAAGAGCGTGGCGTCGCTATAACACCAATTGTCGATAATATTCTGAATACTCGATCAAGACAGACCCTTGGCGAGTTTGAATATAATCTTAACTCGGAGTCTATGCAGCAAACCGGATTTCTTGACAAGAACATCTTCAAAGAGAGTCAGTTTCCAATAGTAAGCTTTGCAACGCAGAGCAGTAATATTCAGTTAACATGTTATTTACTAGAAAGCAATATAGCTCGAGTCCATTCTCTACAGCAACAATCTCAACAAGTCCAAGCGTCCCACGATCCCGCCTCCTGCAGGCCTGTTGAATAATTGCAACGAGCAGCAGCGGCAGACCGTCATACAAGTCTTTGAGCACATCGTCTCCTTGGTATGGGGGCCTGCGGCGACGGGAAAGAGCCATGTCCTTGCAAAGATACTTATTATGGCCCTGCAAGATCCCAAGCAGCGTATTCTCGCCACCGCCAGCCAGAACGTAGCTGTAGACGCCATGTTCGATAAATCTGTCGCAGGATTTCGAACATTCTCAGAAGCACCTGCGACGATATTACATCAAGAAGCGATACTCAAAATCGTAAGTTATAGACAATTGGCAGTCTGAAATTGTTATAGAATAATTCTAACATTCGCAAACATTAGCCGTTTGTTCGTCTCTACTCCGAAGCACAAGTCAATGCGCATCTTCGAGAAGCGACTCGAGAATTGACCAATCCGTAGCACATCGACAACCTGCAGCGCAACATTGTCAAGAAAAACACGGCCGCATAGAATAATTTTACAAATAGTCGAAATACTCTGCTTCGCGACGACGGTTTCGGGAACAAGAAGACTGAAAACAAATACAACCGAGACTGCAAAAAATTAACAAAACTTGTAATAGATAGAGCTCGTGTCGTCTTCTGCACTACTGCCGCCATACAAAATCGAGCGTTGAGATAGATAGTAACAGAAGAGAAAAAGAATAAGAGAGAAAAGCAAGAGCCCGAAGTAAAAATCATAATATAGAAACCGACCACCCTTATTATAGACAAGACAGCCGCAGCGAACCAGCCGGAATTGTTGCTATCTATAGCGACTTTCAAGAGCCTGATCAGAGTAATATGGGGAAGTAACCATAAACAGTTATCCCTCTTTTTACTTACTGATTTGGCCAAAAACTTGTAACTCAAGACCTGGTTCGAGAGACTGATAGAGCGTAGCTGGCCATACGTGCAGCTCAAGCGACAATATAGATCTTATAATGGCTTAATGCACTCGCCGAATATTGTGTTTTACAGAGATATCTTGAAATCCGAACACAAGACAAGCAGTCCACGCCCCTTTCTTCAGCTTTTGCTAGATACTCTCTTTCTTACTGTTTATTTCGAGAACCCGATCTCTCGGCGATATATTATAACCGTCTACACCAATTTTATCGATGTAGCGCATAAACAAGAAGAAGATCCGTCGCCAGAAAGCAAAAGAAATCTCGCCGAAGTTCGGGCGGTTATAGGAATACTGAAGACTCTCCGAGATATTAAAAGCAACGAGATCCACATGCCAATAAGCAACGTAACCGTAATTATCGGCTATCTCTCGCAGAAAGTCTCGTTGAAAGCAAGTCTCAAAGCCGCGCATCAAGCAGATAAGCAATTCGGCTGGAAAGATGTCAAATTGATTATCTCGGGAAAAGTTCAGAGCGGTAAGTATAATATAGTAATTGTCAGTCTTGTCAAGACGCAAGAAAGTCGTAATTTTTTGGAAAACAAGAATCGAGTCTGCGTTCTGACTATCAGACCTCGAGAGATCATGTATTATATCGGCAGTTGGAACTTCTGAAAATCCCAGAATCAATCTGATTACAAGTTTTTAGACTCGACGTTCTACAATATGCGAGATACAACAAAACAGCTCAATCGTGCGTCTTTTGTCGTTTATGCTACGAATAAGACGTAAGTCTAATCTCAACGGTTGTGTAGATACAGTTTCGCTGACTGATTATAGTACAGCGCCGCCATTTCGCTCTCCCAGCCCTCTGTAATCTCTTATCAAGCGTTTGCGTCTCTTGCGATCTCGACCCCCCCTTCTCTCTCCAGCCTGTCTCCGCACATGCGTCCGAAAGCTTCGCAACCAGAGCCAGCTTCGCAACCAGAACCCGTCTCGTCCGCCTTATCCAAGCCCGCCTCGCCCAAGCCCGCCTCGCCCAAACCCGTCTCGCCCAAGCCCGCCTCACCTAAATTGGTATCGCCCAAACGAGTTACGCCCAAGCGTTATAAGAACGATAGCGACAAGAAGCAAGATAAGCTTGCTGAACAACTAGTCCAGAATGTTGAAAGAGCAAGAAAGCAGCAGCAGTCAATTCAGAAAGCTGCGCAGAAAGATAAGAAAGACTTGCAAAAGCAGATAGATGTTCTGCAATCTCGCATGCTTGAGATAGTAAAGAATAAGACAGATGCTTTAACACTTGTAGAGCAGAAGCGCCTGGAGAACGAGACCAAGATTAGAAGCGGGTTTGAGTCTTAGTTAGCCGCAACGGGAGTCTTGTTGCTGTCAGTAAGAAAATCAAATATTGTTATTGTTATACTATTCGTCCAATTCCCGCTTAGCACGTTCAATCTCTTGCGTATTCTCTGCAAGCGACGTCTCCAGCTCTTTCCGCTCGTTGATAAGTCGAGCAAGTCTTGCTTCTGTAGCTTGTCTCTTGCTATCTCGAATCTCCTTCTCTCCCAACTCTACACCGCTCTCTTTCTCCGTCTCCGCGATGTCTCTCTTGCTACTCGCAACACCGTTATTCTCAATTCTGACATTACTTACCGATCTTGTTACTTCGTCGGCTTCGATTCGTACGCCACCCGTCTTCTCTGTGTCTTCGTCTTCTTCTTCTCGCATTCTACTCGACCATTGCGTGCGATTCTCGATATCTATTTTGTTCGAATTCGAAGATACTCTAGACTTTTTTACAACATTCTCTTCGACATTGGTCTCCGCATTGCAGAAGACTTGAAATAATACCAAGACCTGCGCTTTCGTCTTGACGTTTACGATAGAAGTTCTGCTCAATACTTCCGAGAGTAAGAAATCTGAAGTAGTAGCTGGCGATAATTGATCTTGTCTTTTAGAAATCAGCTTATCAAAACACTTCAAAATAAGAAAATCAAACACTTATCTCGAAACCCAGTAATCTTGTCCAGCAGCCACAAGTTCCACGGCTGCATTCGATATAAGACTTTGAATATATTCGTCCAACGTTATCAGATTTGTTGCATTAAAGCCGGCCGAAAATTGACTTGTCTATGCTGTAAGACCCGACAAAAAATGCTGGCAGTCTCTCAATTCCAGAAACGCGTATCTTTTGTAATATCTATGCGTCGAGCGAAGACCAGAAGCAGATCAGTGTATTAATTTTTTTCGAAGCTATTCGAAAGTCGAGCCAACAATAAAGTAGATGCGGCGGCGAGAGAATCTCCGTGCAGAGCAACAGTTTGGGCGACCGTTATATTAGTCGTGTTGAAACTTGTCTGGAAAAACGGAGAGCCTTTCGGTGCTGCACAACACTTGAATTAAATAGCAACATAACAATAGTAATCGATTCTCGGTCGCTGAAATTCGATCACATAAATATCATAATACTGATCTAATTCGAATCTAACTTTCCATATCCATTTGGTCGCGCTTTCTGCAGGCCAGAGAAGTTGACCGAAGGAGATATCGCTATCGAAATATATGTTCGTAATCTCAGTGTACGATTAGTATATCTATTATTGATTGTTTCTTGCTTGTATACCGTCTCGAAGTTCTTGTTGTCTCTTCGACTTGAACTGTCCAATTGCATTTATTCGAGTAGAGACTGCGTCTTGTAAAACAGAAGTGCTTATTTTACATGCAGTTTGTTCCGAGTAAGAAACATAATAAGAATAACTGGGCGAAAAAAAGAAGATAGAGAAAAAAAAGAATAGACAGTCTAATACTAGAAAAAACAAAGACTTGACAAATACGCACTTCTGCTGTATCAGAAACGTAGATAAGACTGTTTGATATAAGAATGTTGCAGACGCATTGACATTCTATATCGACAAGACGCTTTTTCGTTACTTATAATTCAGCAAGACAGTGCTTGTCGAGAACAGATCAAGAAACTTGTTGATAAGTTTGCGCCAAGACGCTAGCGAACTCAAGATCTGATAAGCTGATAAGTTCTATCAAATTTGATGTACTGGAAGAACTACAACTTGCAGTTGCATTCGTCTATGCATCCACCATTTTGATATACTACAAGTCGTCCTGCTTGTAGACCTCACGACATGCGTTCTAACAAGTCTGCGATAACTAGATTTGATGTAGTGTAACAGAAGTTATAGTAGATTGAAAAGAGTAATTCTCCAGATGCCTACCAAAAGTGCCGCGGACAATTGCCTCAGTATTCAGATCTAATACAAAAAAAAAGAAACAACTCTCAAGCAAACTCTAGCGGATTCGCTAATATTAGAATCGCGCTAGAATTGACACTAGAGATTAGTTTCGACACAATAGATGCACTAGCTTTTAGCATATCTAAATATTTTCGCATCGAACATAATATTTGTTATAGCTAGCGTAACTCTCAGATCGGATTGAACACTTTTTTTTCGATCCGGTTCGATCCGACAGGTTCTGTCGGATTCGAACGCGGAAAAAAAACGCGTTCGACAATCGAGTACCCAACCCAATTATTTATGCCAAGCATCCGATCTAGCTTCAAGAAGCTAGTTTTCGCAAATCTTATCTTATCTTAGCATCGCGCTAGCTAGATATAGTAAGCGATAGTTATATATAATAAGCGCAAGAGTTTACGCTAGTCTTATACAATCTAGTTGACTAGATAAGTTGAATTGAATAGTCGAACAAATCTTCTAGTTCAATTTAATTAATCGAACAAACAAATCTTCAATTTTAACTCTTCGAGCCAAATTGAACGTGTTCGACGAGCTCTTAATCCGACCTAAGAATTACTCTAGTTATAGCGTTGTTTTATTTTATTTTGCATTAAATTTAAGAGCAAAACTCTTATTTTTCGTTATTTTGATATTATTTTTGATAATAATATATTAAAAACACTTATACTATATTTTTTAAATACGAATACGCAACTTTACTACTTAATAGACTGATTGTCGGGTCGGGTTTCGGTTCCAAATATTGGAATCGACCCGACTTGTCGATTCCAATCCTAGAAATCGATCCGAAATCTAAGTCGATTTCTAATATTTTGAACACAAATCGACACAACTCGACTTGGTTTTCGATTCCAATATTAGAAATCGAATCGAATCGCCAAGAAATCGAAAATTACGTTATTTTGCCAAGAATTTCTATTTTTGGATTTAAATTTATATTTTCAAATAAATTCTATAGATATTGTTTGATTATTAATTTAATGTAGAGAACACAAATGTATTACTATAATGTATTACCTATATCTATAATTGTTATAAATATTATTTAATATTAAAAATATTAAAAAATTAATATTAATGCATAATTTGCATCTATAGATCTATAGATACTATTTAAATTTTTAAATATTAAATTTTCAAGTATTAAAAAACCAATATTAATGCATAATTTGTATCTATAGACCTATAGATGCTATTTAAATTTTTAAATATTAAAAAATCAATATTAATGCATAATTTGTATCTATAGATCTATAGATACTATTTATTAATTAAATATTAAATAAATAATATTAACGCGTAATTTGCATCTATAGACGTTATAGATACTATTTATTAATTATTTATTTATTTAATTAAAAGTCTTGACAATTCGAGTCGATTTTTTCGAGTCGAGTTTCGATTCCAACCCTAGGAATCGATCCAAATTGTCGATTTCGACCCTAGAAATCGAATCGACTTTTTGATTTCGACTTTTGGAATCGACTCGACTCGATTTGAATCGAGTACTTGACTCGAACTCGATAACCCGACGCGACGCGATCAATCTACTACTTAATAATCGCAAACACTTTGATTTTTGCGCTCTATAACAATATAAGACTATATACAAATATATAACAAAACGTCGTTATATTAATATATACAAGACAATATTATATAATATATAGAACTATAGTTTAAAGAGACATTAATTTGTAAGAATTAGACTAATTGTTAAGTCGAGTTTTGTAATATCGTAGCGTTAGCGACGCGCTAGCGTCTTAAGATATAGTAGGATACGTAATCTCGAATATCTATAAAAGTCTTAAATAATACGACATCTCTTTTTGATTAAATAGCGAGAAATAAACTCGTACGTTATAGCAAATATTAAATAGAAAGAAAGCTTATTTTTTGTTGTTTTTCAACGATTAATTTTACTATTATCTATTTTATATAGTTAAAACATAATAATACAAGTCTATTATATCTTACGTCTTTTATATCTTAATATGTCAACAAAAAGCAAACACATTTGTATTTTACAATTCTAATTGTTTTATTTTTCAAAAAGAAAGACTTAAGACGTAATAGTATTATGTCGAATTATAATAGCTCAAATTACAAAAATTATTTAATTACTAAATTAAAGTTTGAAGATTTTGATATCTTTTAAGACAACAATTGTTTACAAAATATTAACAAAAATAATTTTTGTTAACGTAATAATAATAAAAAAGAAAATTTAGCTACAATTAAAGCTTTAACTTTACATTAATAGATAAAAATCTTAATACCAAAAATTTGAAACTTGCAAAATGTTTAATAGATTTAAATTATAATAATTAAACAAACAAATTCTTAAGTTTTATAATTTGTTATTGTATTGTTATCAATAATATCTAAGTCTTTAAAGTTTAAAAAACTAAAATTGTACAAAAGTTAAAGCGTAAAAGAGTATATTATTTAATTTCGAAAAATTAACATTAATATAATGCGATTTTTGGTATACTTTATTACGAATAAGAACAAAATTCTTTATTATATATTATTTTTAGAAAACAATATTGTTACGCAATAATATTTAAAAACAAGCAATAACGCTAAATTAAAAAGCGAAATCTTTGAAGAATTTAAAGAGTTTCTATTAAATTTAATAGTTAATTTTGCTAATTGTTGTTTTTTTGTTTACGAAAAATAAGAGATCGCTAAATAGAAGTCAAACTAAAAGATAATTGTCTTTAAGAAATATTTAAATAAGTTAAAAATTTATCTAATATCGCTTTTAAAAAAGTATAAAATCTATATATTTTTAATTAAGTTTAAGTTAAACTTAAAAGTAAAGATACTAAATATTAATAATATATTAGATATTTATAATAAGCTTCTAACTATAATTATTATACAAAAACAAACGTTAAATTGTATTTGCGAAACAAACGCAAACAACTTTAAAAATTAACAAATAATTAAAAGTTCTAGTGTCTTTTTAAATAAATTTTATTAAGATTAACGTTTAAACAATGTTGACAAATTTATTAAAAGCAAGAAGTTATATACTTTCAAAAATTTGTTGTTGTCGCATAAGCGAATCTACAAAATTAATAACGCAAACTATTTGAGAAATATTAAATGCTTTAGATATTATAAAAACAAATATTACAAAACAAACTGTCTTAATAAACACAAATAAGACAAATCTATTGTTGCTACTATTACTATAACAAATGCGAAAAAAAATCAAGTTTCGTCGACGTTTCGCAAACGAAGCAAAAAAGATAAATAAAAACAATAGATTCGATTTTAGTAAAAAATTAAATTTAACTTTTTAATAACGAACGTCAAGTTATAAATTTAGTTAACTTAAGAGTTAAAATTAATCTTATTAATTATGTCTATGTAGTGCAATAAGAATTGCAATTTATATTTGCTATTTTATTAATATTAAGTTTTCTTAATAATAATAATTATTTCTATTACGACGTCTATAAGTTGATCTATTACTTAATTAACTTATAAGATTAACATTAAAAATGCACTACTTTATTCTATTTAATAAAATATATAAATTTTAATCTTATATTAAATATATTAATGCTATTTAAATAAAATATATTAATTAATTCGAAAACGCAAAACTAGCAATTGAAGATCTTAAATAAAAAATAAAAAATAATCGATTTCAAGCAATTTGTTTTAGATTTTATTAAATATAATATAATTTATGCAATTGTTTGCGCTAACGTTACAAAAACGTCAAGCAAAAAACTAGCAAAATTTAAAATCTTTAAGAAATTAAGAGATTTAAAAGAGATTTATAATAATAAATCAACTAAAATTCTATCAAATTTAAGAAAAGAAAATTACGTTATTAAGTTTCAAAACAATAAAGAGTTATTATTTATATTTCTTTATAATTTTTCACAAAACAAGTTAACAATACTTCGACAATATCTTAATAATGCGTTAGCAAAAGATTAAATTAAGCATTTAGTTTTATTTATAAACGTCTTTATTTTATTTGTATTAAAATTGAACAATAAATTATATTTATGTGTTAATTATAGAGATCTAAATGCAATTATTATTAAAAATCGTTATTTATTGCTTCTAATTATAAAAACACTAAATCGTCTATGCGAAGCAAAGCGCTTTATCGCTTTAAATCTAAAGAATATCTATTATTGCATTTGCATTAAATACAATAATAAATAAAAGACGATATTTCGCATGCGTTATAAGCATTTTAAATATTAAATTATGTTATTTGAATTAGCAAACGCATTCGCAATTTTTTAGATTTATATTAATAAGACGTTGCGAGAGTTAATCGATATAACTTGGGTAATTTATATAAATAACATACTTATATATAGCAATAATTCGACGAAACACTAATGTTATGTTAAATAAATGCTAGAACGTCTTTGCAAGTATTTGTTGTATATTAATCTAAAAAAGTATAAATTTAACATTACAAATATTAAATTTTTAAAAGATATACAAATAAATTTAAAAAAAATCAAAACAATTAAAAGAAAATTTAAATCAAAAACTTATTGCAAGCTCTAAATATTTTTAAGCTTCGTAAACTTTTATAAACGCTTTATATATTATTATTCGAAAAAAGTTGCTCTTCTTATTAATTTATTAAAAGAAAATAAAAATAACAAAAAATATAATTTTTTTGTTTAATCAAATAAAATGTTACAACCCTAGCTCGTTATAGCTGATATATATTCTACAGAACAGTCTATAGCATATAGTACAATTATCTGTATATTCGACAACTTGACAGACAAGCATTGCTCGACACGCTAGTAAACAAGCTCGACATATTCGACAACAAACAAAGCGAACAAAGCTCGACATATTCGATAACAAATATAGCAAACAAGAAAAATCTTTTTTAGTATATAGATTTTCTAGACACAACTTTTTTATAAATTGTGTTCAACTTATTATAGATTTTTATTTATTGTTATTTTAATTTATTGAATCTCTTTTAAGATTTATTGAATATAGAAACTATCTATAATTGCAAATTTTTGTTATCAAGTAATTGTTTGCATTATTTGAAAATATCTACAAATTTTTTTAATACCACAATCTATTCTAATATCTTCGAAAAAAGTATTAGTATAATATTTTAAATACTCTAAAAATATTTGTATTAAATTAATGTATTTCTATTTCGAACACTAACTTATCAATATTATATCGACTATCGATTATAGAAAACAACAAGATTAAAATTAATAAATTCGATATCTATTATAGAAATTGTATTGATCTGAAAAACTAACTTATAGAAATAAATATCTATTTTATTTTCTATTTTGTTTCAACAGATTAGAAAACAATTTTTGTATCAATATTTTTTAGAAAAAGAGTTTAGTATTGATTCAAATCAAATTTACAAAAATATTTAAAAAACAATAGCAAAAACTTTTGTGTAATATTTATAGACTTCAATAATTTCAAAAAAGAGTTTCGAATTTTTTTTGAAATATTTAACGAAAAACAAATTGCAAAAAAAGTAATTTATTATTTAACTTAACAAATTTCTGCAATAGATTACATTGCTAGATTTTAGAAATATATTAATTTAATCAAATAAAACAATATTGTATTTATAACAATATTTCGACGAGATTTTAAGAACAATCTAAAAAACAAAATTATATATAATAGAAGAACTTTTAGCAATATATTTAATTTTATCGAAGTAACTATCGATTTCGACAACAAATTGTATAAAAAAACTATAAAAAAAAGATACAATTAATTTCGAGAAAAAACAATTTTTTTTTGAATTAACAATTAAATATTAGCAAAAAGAATTTTGTTCTAATTAAAAGTATAGTAATTTCGACTATTGTAAATTTGTATCTATAGAATTGAATTTTATTTAACAATATAAAAAAAAGAATTCTAGAGAAAAGCAAAATAACAAATTTAAAAAAACGTGCTATTTATATAGCAAACTAAATTACTTCGCAAAAAATTGTCGATTATAGAATTTGATAAATTGTCGACAAATCAATATTATATTAAAAAAAATATTTAATAGTTAGAACAATATTAGAAAGCAAATCGATACAAAAATAAATATTTTTAAAATTGAATCGAACAACAACTACTATTTGATAAAAAATCTAGATTAGTTACAAAAAGTTCTAGATAAAATATTATTAGACAAGATATTTGTATCTATATAGAAAATTAATTAAATACTTAATAAAGTTATAAAAGTACAACAATTAGAAATACTATATTTTTATTTAGCAATAAATTTAAACAATAAATACAACTGAAAGAACTTTTATAAATATCTAGACAATATTACAAATTATCTCGAGATTTTAACTAGTTTATCGAAGAAACAACAAATAAATTAAACTGTAAATAAATACGAGAAAACACTAAAAAGCGATACTACTATAAAAAGAGAAATTTTTGATAAAATCGAACAACAACTAAGCAGTATAAATCTATTTCAAAAGAAAATAAAAAAAACAAAAAAATATACAATATTTAGTTAAACAAAATACTATAACAACTTATACTAAACTTATCTAGAAAACAAAGAAGAAGTTAACTAATTTTTTAGAAAATCAAAATTATTAATCTAGTATAGAAAGAAAGTTTAGTACAAATAGATATTCGAAACAGAAATTGCAATACAAAAACAAAGAAAAATTCAAATTTTTTAATAAAAAATATATTAGAGAAATGCAATATATTAGTTTAATAGCAGCAATTAAACTTAACAATATACGCACAATATTTTATTATATTAGTTAAAATTAATAGTTGTCGATTTATTGCAATAATCGATTCTAATACAATAGATAATTTTATAATCAAAACTTTTGTTAAAAGAAAAAAAAATTTTACTTAAAAAAAGTCTAACGTATACAATCTAGTAATTGTAGATAGAAATTTATTACTTAACAAAAATAGAAAAATAGATAAAGAAACAAAGCTATTATCGATAACTATTTAGCAATATTACAAGAAACTAATTTTTAATATAGTAAAAATAATTATTTACAATATTGTTCTAGAAATATTTTGATTGAAACAGTACAATTTAGAAATTAACTAAAATATACAAGTACTTAGATTTGCGCAATATAATTATATAATTTATATCTAATCTATATATTAATAGCGTTCGATAGTAGATAAGAGAACAAGTCGAAAATCGATCGCAAATAGCAAGTTTATATTTTTGCAAAAAACAATTTAATAGAGTTCGATTCGACAAATATTAATAGAAATTAGTCGAATTACAAAATTAGAATAAATAAAGAAAATTACAAATTTTCTGAAAATTTTGAACTATTTGATACAACAAAGAAATTGTTAAAATATATATTACAAATATACAACAATTAGAAGCATCTATTTCAAAAAAAGAAAATAGCAAAAATTCTTTTTAAATATTAATTGTAAAATTACGAAATTAAATTTAAATTAAACAAACAATTTATATTTAAATTTATATATATTCTATTCAAGAAAAAGCTCGAAATACTTCGCGAATATTTGACAAAAAACAAAAAAAAAATTATTAGAAAATTTCAATTACAAATAGAATATTCGATTCTTTTTGTATCAAAAAAAAATAGAATTCTTTATCTATATATTAATTATTAAAAGCTAAATAATATTATAGTTAAGAATCGATACTTACTATTTAATATTAGCAAGCTTCAAAATTGACTATTTGGAACAAAATACTTTATTAAACTAAATCTACAAAAAATATACAATTAGATTAGAATAAAGACAAAAAAAGAATAAAAAATAGCTTTTTGTATACAATATAAATTATATAAATATATAGTAATATTGTTCGAGCTTATAAATGTTTCAACAATATATTAGAAAATAATTAATAATATATTACAACAATATTTGAATTAATTTGTTATAGTATATTTGAACAATATTATAATTTACTCAAAAATCTTAAAAGAGCATATTAGTTATATTTTCAAAATATTGAAATATCTAAATATAAAAAACTTATATTTTAAATCAAAGAAATACAAATTCTATTAAAAGAAAATTAATTTTTTTGAATTTGTTGTTAAACAATATAGAATATATATAGATTTCGAAAAACTACAAACAATTAAAAAATAAAAACTATTAACAAATATTAAAAAAGTACAATTTTTTCTAGATTTTATAAACTACAACAAAAAGTTTATTAAAAACTACTTAGCAAACACAATATTATTGACAAATTTTACAAAAAAGAATATACTATAGTTATAGAAATTTGCAAAAAAAAAATTATTTTAGAATCTTAAATTAAAATATTTAAAAAAATTAATACTAAAAATATATAATTTGCAATTGTTAAATAGAATTGAAATCGATATATTAAATCTAGCTATCAATATATATTTTAATCAAAAATATAAAAATATATAATATTTAATAATATATTTTTTAAGAAAACTCTTGTTAGTAGAACAAAACTATAATATTTACAATAAAAAACTACTTGCTATAGTAGTCTTCTTGAAATTATAAAAAGTATATATTAAAAAATTGTTAAAACTTACAATTCTTATAGATTACAAAATTTTTATATATTTTATTACTATAAAGCAATTAAACAAAAAACAAATATAATAATTAGAAAAACTTAAACAATACAAGTTTAGAATACAATATATTTTAGACAAAAATAATAGCAAAGCAAATATATTTAATAGAAAAAATAATTATATAGAAACAAAGAAATTGTTCAACTATAATATATTTAAGATTAACAAGAACAAATTATTATTAGCAAACAAATACAAACTAAATATTATACTACAAATACTTCGAGATAATATAGAAGAATTTTTAATAAAAAAAGAAAAACTTCAAATATTTATCGACAAATATATAAAAAAATATTATAATAGATTACTACAAAAGTATTCGAAAATAACAAAAAAATTTTAGTTTTTATATTAGTATTGTTAGTTTTTACAAATAAGACAAGTTGTTGAGATATATATTAAACAATATTTTAGCTATTAGTAAAACAAATATAATATATATACAAGCTATAACAAAATTTAATATTAAAAATTATCTAAATTGCTATAGAATAAAATTACAATAAATTTTATTATTAAGTTGTTAAAGTCGACAAATCTAGCAACTAAAAACAGATATAATTCGATACTAATAATAGTTAATAAATTTATCAAGTACTTATATATTATTGCATGCAAAGAGAAATTTATTGTAGAACAACTAAAATATATTATATTGAATCGATTTATACAATATTACGATATATTTAAAAAACTAATTAATAATAGAGACAAGCTTTTTATATCTAACTATTAAAAGACACTTTTTTTAATATTAGATACAAAACTTCGAATATCTATTGTCTACTATTCAATTACGAACAATTAAATAGAAAAAACAAATTAAAATTTTGAGCAATATTTGAAACACTATATTAACAATATTTACAACAATTGAATATTACTTCTATCTATAATATAACTAATATTTAATACAAAGATTTCGAATACTACTAAAATAACTCTATTTTTTGTCAACTATAGCAAAAAATCAAATTTTTTTAAAAAAAAATATATATATTTGTCTGCGCAATCAATTATCGAAAAAGTAGCAATATTGAAAAAAATATATAACAATATCTCAAGAATGCAGAAAAAGTCGATTAAGTATTAAAACAAAAAAACAAAAAACAATATCTTAACTAAAAAAAAAAAAAAAAAAATATTTTTTTACAAAAAATTTTAAACCAAAAAAATTAAACAAAAAATTGAACTATATTAAAGTCGAATTGTTTTTTATTAAAAAAATTAAAAAATTAGTTAACTACAAACTCGATTTACTCAAAAATATTAAAGTATTTTTAGTATTTTATATATTATTGTTAAAATTAGTCGATTCAAATATATCTATATAGAAAATATTTTATTATAAATTATAGAAAAAAAATCGATTTAAAATTGAGAAAATTCTAGAACAACAAAATTAATAGTATTTTGTAAAATAAAAAAAATATTTTACAACAAAAAATATATAGAAATCAACTAGCAATTTTGACAACTACAATATTTTTATTTAGAAATTCTATTAACGTTCGAAAAATTATTTAGTATAGCAAGAGAAAATTAAATAATAGAAAATATTTTAATCAAAATATTTGCAACAAAACAATTTGACAACTCTATAATATTCGATTTTTTTATATTAGATAGCAAACACTATATCTTTTGTTTTGTTTTTGTATTAATTTTTTTTAATATCTTTTTATTGCGAAGCAATCGCGTAATTACAATTGTTAATATAACTTTATTTTTTGTTATTTTAGAGAATAGATCTTTTCTAATACAATTTAAAAAAATCTACAACATATTTATACACGATTTGTTTGCGCAAATATATTTCAAATATTTTAGACAAAATAACAAATTTTTTATAGCAATACAAGACTTGTTAATACAACAACAACGTTTACAAACAAAATTAACAAATGTTTTGTAACAATCTATTTTGAAGACAAGACAAATACAATTTTGATAAAAAAATATAATATATAAATATTTGCTTTTTGAAACAAAAAGATTTGAAAAAAAGAAATAGTATTACAATTCTAGCTTGTTACAGTTAATATATATTCTATAAAACAATTTGTAGCATATAGTATAGTTATTTGTATATTCGACAATTTGGCAAACAAGTATTGCTTGACATACTAGTAAATAAGCTCGATATACTTGATAGCAAACAAAGCAAACAAAACTCGATATATTCGACAACAAGTATAGCAAGCAAGAAAAATCTTCTTTAGTATATAGATTTTTTAGATACAACTCTCTTATAGATTGTGTTCAACTTATTATAGATTTTGATTTATTGTTATTTTGATTTATCGAATTTTTTTCAAGATTTATTGAATATAGAAACTGTCTATAGTTGCAAATTTTTGTTATCAAGTAATTGTTTGCATTATTTGAAGACGTCTACAGATTTCTTTAATAGCACAATCTATTTTGATATTTTCGAAGAAAGTATTAGCGTAACATAAAATAGAGCAAATCTTTCGCTCGTTTTACGATATCTTTATGTTAACTTTACTACTTTATTATTACAATTTGAGCAAAAAAATAAGAGTAAAGATTAATGCGTTTAATTTTGCAATTGCGAACATTTTAAATTAACAAAATAACAATAAAAATTAATGTTCAATAATATTTTAATCGCGAAAAATAATTTCAACAAAACAAAATTATAAGATGTATAATCAAAAATTGTTAATTATTATAATTGCTTTTAAGCAATAAAGACACTATCTAAAGAGCAATATATACTCTATTGAAATGTAATTAAATTATAATAATTTTAAAGAATTTATAAGTTAAAAGAAGTTAAACTTAAAATAAGCTTGCTAGACGCTTAAGTTAATTGTCTATAACTTTAAAAAATTTTATCGTTCAAATAAAAAATATTTGACAAATAAATTGTCGAAACGTCTTAATTATAAAGAGATTTTATTATTAAATATAAGATTGTTATTAACGTTGCAAAACAAATTGATATTATTGTTTAACAAAAATTTGTTGACGCAAAGCAAGCGAAAAACGTCAAATAATTTGATTCTTGTATTTCAAAATAAGCTAATGTTGTTGTTTGACGAAAAGTCGTTAACGCAAAGCAAACAAGAGATATTAGATAATTTGACTCTCGTATTACAATTAGCAAGAGTATCTACTAGTGGCGCGAAGATTAGAGATCTTGTCGCAAAGTTGTAAGACTTCGCGAAAGAATTCTTCGAATTTGTTTTATTTAGATTGACAACAAACTTAAAGACAATTTGTCTTAACTTTGTTTTCTTTGTCTTTATTGACAACTTGTTTTCGTTTTTGTTTTTATTTTGTTTTAAATTTTAAATATATATTAATAAAGTGTTAAAAAGCAAGCGAAAATGCTTATCTTTAATACTCTTTTAAAAAATAAATTAATTAGCTATTGCGTTTTAGCGAAAGTTTTATTTTAAATTATTTTTGTTTTTGCAAATTTTTGTTCGAGTTTGACTTGACGCTTTTAAGCGAGAATTAAATTTTGTTCAAATTGTTAAATACAAAATTAAGTTCGATTTGTTGTTAATAAGATAAATTTTTTATTGCGTTGTTAACTCTTTATTGCGCAAACTATACTTTTTCGCACATGTTTTATATATTTAGTAATTATATTTTTTATTTCAAATCTCTCGCAATAATTAATAACGAAATTCTTTATATTATTTTAAAAGTATTTAACAAATTAATAAATATTAGCAATTGTTGTATTGTAAACGCGAACAAAATTTATTGCAATACAACAATTTAATTTGCGATAAAAAAAATTGTATCAAATATAAATACTTTTTTTCTCGCAAACATATATATGTTTGTTTACGCAAATTATATATAAAAAATTATTACAAATTATAATATATTAATATTGCAAACAACAAAATGTTAAAATTGTTTACTTTTTTATTTTTTCGATTTTTTAAAAAATGTAATTAAAAAGACAAAAAAAAAAGAAACAAAAAATATATTAATTTAAGATTTGCACTATATATATAAGCTTTATGTATTGTTATTTTTGCGACAATTTATTTATAGCAATAAAGCAATTGCAATTAAGAAAAATATAAAGAAAAGAAAAGAAAAGAAAAAAGAAATAATAACATTTATATTTATAATTTATTTAACGCTTGCGCAATATCAATTTTGTTGAAACTCTAATTAAGACTCTAATAACAACAAACAACAAAACAATAACGCATTATAAATTGTTATTGTTGTTATTATATTATTTTATAAATTGTGTTAAATTAAAGTATAAATTTATTTTTATTAAATAGAATACTTTTTTTCTTCTAATTTTGAAAGAGATTTGAGAAGATATTTAACAAATTTTTGTAACATTGACACTTAGTAAACGCTTTTGTCTTTGATAAGATTAATATAACTTTTTACATTATTAAAAATTAATACTTTAAGAGAGAAGATAATTGTAATGTTATAGCGTTAACAACGCGCTAACGTCTCAAAATATAATAGAATACGTAATCTTAAATGTCTATAAAAGTCTTAAATAACACGACATTTCTTTCTAGTTAAATAGCGAATAATAGACTCGCACGTTATAACAAATATTAGATAAAGAGAAAGTTCGTCTCTCGTTGTTCTTTAACGATTAGTTTTACTACTATCTATTCTATATAGTTAGAATATAGTAATACAAGTCTATTATATCTTATATCTTTTATATCTTAGTGCGCTAGCGAGAAGCAAACGCATTCGCATCTTACAAGTTTCGATTCCAACTTTTAAAATCGACTTAATCTAACAATTTTAACATTAGAAATCGACTTAAAACTTAATTCGATTTCTATTATTTTAAAATTAAAACGAATCGATTCGACTTAATTTTTGATTTTAACATTTAAAATTAAATCGAATTGTCAAAAAATCAAATATAATGTTATTATATCAAGATTTTCTATTTTTAAATATACGTTATTATAATTTTGAATTTTTCGTTACAATGTTAAGTAATATGCTTCGATCTAAAAGTTACTTTTGCTTGTATTATTTTAAAACAATTTATTTATATTAGTTGCTATTTACATTATTCTTTTGCATTACTTTTTTATTCTCGAGTTTCTTTCTTAAATTGTTAAAGAATATTGTTATACTATATTTGTATTTTTGTTTGCAAAATTTCGAATTCTTCGAAAGCTTTAAATCAATTGTCGTCTTTAAACAAAAAAAAATTTAGCGAATTTTTTTTTCGTAATTCGTTATTTAATAGCTTACATTCTAATTAATTCGCAAGTCAATTTAGTTAAAATTTTCTTGCTTTTGCTATTAATATTAAAAAAAGAAATTTTCGCAAGATATTTAACAAAATATTTATCAATTATTTATTGCTTGTTTTAAGAGAGAGAAACGAATATATTAAATAAAGTGCAAATATTAATACTTAATTTTAAATATAATAGTTATAAACAATTGTTAACAATAGTATTTTAAACAAAACTTAATCGAAACTTGTCAATTTACGTTAAGCAAAAAAAAATAATGTAAAAGCATAATCTAAGTTTTGAAACAAATATATTTAAATAGCTTCGATTGTAAATAATATTTCAAAAATTGTGTATAAAAGTTGTTATAAAATTTTGAATTATTTTATTGTTTATAATTATTCGAACACATCAAACATAAAGAAACATCTTTTATTTTATTTTATTTTTAAACGAAAACAATCTTAATCGCAAATTACAATTAATCTAATCTTTAATTGCGTAAATTACAATTAATAATATATATAAATAATGCATAATTAACAATTTATTAGAAAAAAAGTTATATTAATTTGTTGTTATTCTTTACTTTAGATAATTAAGAAAATTAATTATATAAGATTTTCGTAAATTTAAATTTGTCTTTTCGAACTATTAACAATTTTAACTTTCGAAAGTTGTTAAAAATACTTTGTTCAAATTTGATGCTTTTGAGTTGCATTAAACTATTCAAAATAATTCTTTCAAAATATAATTAAATTTGTAAAAAAATTAATATAAATCTTAGAAGTATTTAATGTGTCTCTATTGCTTTAAATGTATAATCTAGTTTTTAAAAAATTGTCTATTTAAAAATATTAATATATTGAGTGAATGTTACATTTTAATTTCGCGAACATCTTATTAAATTTACTTCTTTTAATATTAAGCATATAGATTGTCAATTAATGTTGAAGTTTGTAAAAAATTTAAAGTCTTTTAAAATTAAAGACAATTTTTTTGAAATTATTACTAATAACGCAAATAATAACGACACATTTAAAAACAAACTTAAAAAGACTTTAAATCGACGAAAGTTTTAATAAAATAAGCAATAAAATTTTGAGTTTTGTTTAACTTATATAATTGATTTTGTAACTTAAAATTTTATTTTAACTATAAAATCAAAAGTAACGAATAATAACATCGTTATATAATTGAAGAATAAATAACTTCAAGATGTTGCAAGAAGCACAAGCTTGTTTAATATAATTAAAAAAACATTTAAATTTGTAATAATGCAAAGAGATAATGTATATGTTATTTTTATTAAATTTGCGCTTTTATAATTGTTATTAATAACTCAATTTAACGTTTGCTTCGATTTAGAGTCTTTTAAAAGAAAATTAATAAAAAGTTACGAAAACTAATATAAAATATTTATATTTGTTGAAACTTTATTTATTTTATATTTCGTCAAATATATTAATTACGCAATTACATTAATCTTTAAGTAAAAAAATATTTTTAAAATTCAAAGATTTAACAAGTTAAATTTAACAAAAACGAATAAAACTTAGTTTTGTTTATTAATAATCTATTAAATTTTTTTTACAAATGCATTTTTATAGTTTCGCAAACAATTAACGCAAACATTTATTTAAAATTTCGAATATTCGATGCGATGTTTAATTATTTTAAATATCTAAAAAAAAAAAAAAAAAAATGTTTATTTTTTAAGAGACATTGTACTTAAAATTTGCAATAAAGTTTCGACAAAGCTTGCGAAATACTATTTGAGAACAAAAGAATTAAGCGATACATTATATAATTTCGTTAACATTCTAGATTTTACGCAAAAAGTTAGTCTCTATAAATTATAAAATAAAAGAAAAAACGACAATACTATCAATTACGAGAACAAATATAAGATAAAATTTAAAAATTATTATTAACGTTATTACAATTTAACTACTACTTTAAGAGCAAAAGCGCAAAGAACAACTATCGCTAAAGAGATAATATAATATAATAATATATATAATCTTTTACTAACATTAATATAATTTATTGTAATTGTTACAAGATTCTTACTTCGACAATTTTAACAACTTCGTTCGATTTAAAATAAAGACGATCGATATTTTCGTATTAATATTGTAGAAAATAAATATTTAATCTAAAAATCTTGAAGAAACAATACGTTAAATTTTTCAAAACTAACACAAATAATTCGAGATATACTTTTATGTCTAGTGTTATTGTAGTCGAATAACCAAGTAATATTAGACTATAAATTTAAGAATGCTTGTTATTAGTATTAGCGATCTATCTACAATATATATCCGATCTCTTCTATCAAGATCTTAGAATCTTAGCTACTTAATACATTATTAAATTGTATAGTGCGATTTATATATATATTGCAATAAGTCTCTATTATTATAATTGTCTATTAACTAGAATTTTATTTTTATCTTGTTACATTGAAGTTTAACGCAAGAATTTAATTACAACAACAAATATTAAAACAACAAACTATTAAAGTATCTCTAAAAATAATCTTAGAAATTTAAAAATTCAAAAACTCAAAAATTTCAAAAAAAGAATGTAAAAAACGAATTAATTTTAACGAATTATTAAAATCAAAAATTTCAAAAATCAAAATCACAAAATTAACAATTTAGAAATCAAAATATTATTAAATTAAAAAGCAAAAAAAAAAGAGACAAAATCAAAATATTAAAAATAACAATAAAAATTGTAAATTTAAAGATTAAAATATCTTATTAAAATTGCGACTAATATTTATTATTAAAACAATAAATTGCTCGCTAACTATAATAACGTTATTAAAAGAAATTTTTTAACAATCTAATTAATTTATTTGTTTAAAAGCGAAAACGCTATTTAAACTCTTTTTTTTAATAAAGATTAAAGTAAATCTTTAACGCAAAAATATTCGTTAATAATAAATTAACAATTAATTAAAAAAGC